>Ga0068862_100000447_pt1 | contig 44742 bp, 36 predicted proteins | sample KBSSwiS52_FD_66598 | JGI IMG/M metagenome (GOLD analysis project Ga0068862, IMG submission 66598) | Switchgrass rhizosphere microbial communities from Kellogg Biological Station, Michigan, USA - KBS Switchgrass S5-2 | ecosystem: Host-associated > Plants > Roots > Rhizosphere > Soil ...
ATCGCGTTTCGTCACGGCGTCGATTACCGAGATCTCGCCGCGTGGAACGACATTCCTGCGCCCTACACGATCTATCCGGGACGCGAGCTCCGGCTTTCGCCTTCGACGCCCTCGAAGCGACCGCCGGCCGCAGCGCCGCCGATCGCGCGCGTCGACAAGCCCGCGCCTACGCCAGCCGCGCCGCCGAAGTCCGCGCCGCCTCCGGCCAGCACGCCTGCGCCGTTCGAGCCGGTCGGCGCGTCGCCGCCTCCCGCTGACACGCAAGTTGCGACGGCGACTCCGCCGCCCGCCGCTCCAACCAAACCGCCGCCGCCCGTCGCCGTCCCTCCGCCCGAACCCGCGCCGGCGACCGCTGCGGGCGATGTCGCCTGGCGCTGGCCCGCCGATGGACAGGTCGTCGGCGGCTACGTGTCGGGCGATCCGATGCGCCAAGGCGTCGACATCGCGGGCAGCGCCGGCGCACCCGTGCGTGCCGCCGCGGACGGAACCGTCGTCTACAGCGGCAACGGTCTGATCGGCTACGGCGAGCTGATCATCGTCAAGCACAGCCCTGCGTTTCTTTCCGCGTACGGCCACAACCGCAAGCGGCTCGTGCAGGAAGGCGATCGCGTCAAGTCCGGGCAGACGATCGCCGAAATGGGATCGAGCAGCGCGAGCCGCGACGAGCTTCATTTCGAGATCCGCAAGAACGGCAAGCCGGCCAATCCGCTCGACTACCTGCCGCGGCGCTAGCGCGCCGGCCGTGCACTCGGCGTAAGCTCACGCGATGAACGAGGAAATTCCGTCCGCGCCGGAACCGTCGGGCGACGATTTTCACGATCTGGTCGATGCGATCGAGCCGCAGGACGAAGAAGCACGCTCGTCCACCAGCATCTACCTCAGCGAAATCCGCCTGACACCGCTGCTAGAGCCCGCCGAAGAAGCTGCGCTCGCCGTGCGCGTTCGCGAAGGCGACGGCGAAGCGCGACGGCGCATGATCGAAGCGAACATGCGGCTCGTCGTGTCGGTCGCGCGTGCTTACGTCGGACGCGGCGTGTCGCTGATGGACCTCATCGCCGAAGGCAATCTCGGCTTGATACGCGCGGTCGAGAAATTCGAGCCCGAGCGGAAGCTTCGTTTTTCGACATATGCCGTGTGGTGGATTCGCGAAGCCGTGCAACATGCCGTGATGCATCACGGCCGCACGGTGCGCCTTCCCGTGCATGTCCTGCGCGAGCTCGCGCAGGTGCTGCGCGCCGAGCGCGAGCTTGCCGCGCGACATGGCACGCCGCCGAGCCTAGAGCAGATTGCGGCCGCAGTCGGCAAGGACATGCGCGACGTCGCCGAACTCTTTCGCGTCAACGAAAGCGTGACTTCGCTCGACGCCGCGGCCGAAGCCGGCGATCCCGCGATCGCCGCGCCCGCGCAGGATCGCGAAGAAGCGCCGACGACGCTCTCGCTGCAGGAAGCCGAACGTCTCGGACACTGGTTGTCGCGACTGACGGAACGCCAGCTCGCGGTGATGCAGCGTCGATTCGGGCTCGGCGGCGCGCCGGTGCAATCGCTCGCCGAGATCGGGCGTGATCTGGGCATCACGCGCGAGCGCGCGCGGCAGATTCAGGAAGAGGCGATGAAGAAGCTTAGGAAGTTGTCGCAGGATGATTAGGTAAGTCCCTCTCCCGCTTGCGGGAGAGGAGAAAGATCAGCGACCGGACAGCATAAACGCCGCGACTGCGCGTCGTCCTTCGGAGGCGAGCAGGTTGTACGTCCGGCTCGCCGCGGCGTTGTCCATGACTTCGACGCCGATGCGCTTGCGCAAAAGCCCAAGCATCATTTCGCGCGGCGGAAACACCTGCTTCTCGCCGGTGCCGAGCAGCACGACCTCAGGATTCAGCGAAGCGATCGTTTCGGCCGCGGCCGCATCGAATTCGGAAACATCGGTCACCGGCCAATCTTCGATGACCCGGTCCGGCGCGAGCACGAAGCTTCGCGTCAGCGTGCGATCGACGATCGTGATCGCATCGTGCCGGCACGCGCGTACGAAGAGATAGCCTTCGGCGAGATCCTGCGTCAGCTGCATGGTCTTACTTCGGCAGTTCGATCTTCGGCTGCTTGGGATTGCGCCGGTAGAAACACGCGATGCGGCCGATCGTCTGCACGAGCTCGGCCTTGGATGCGTCGCGCAGCATCTCGATCGAGTCCGCGCGCTGCTCGCGGTCGGCGTCGGCGAGCTTGACCTTGACCAGCTCGTGGAACGCGAGCGCGCCGTCGAATTCCTTCAGCACGGCGGGCGTAATGCCTTTCTGGCCGACCATGATCACGGGGTCGAGATCGTGCGCGATTGCGCGCAGGTAACGCTTCTGATGCGACGACAAGTGCATGAATGGGAACCGAATGCTGACGAGCGGCGGGGGACGGGGGCGGCCGGCAGGGTATCATGGGCGCCATCCTCCTTATAGAAACCGGCGCCCTCGTCGGGCAGGCGATGGCGCGCAGCAAATCGAGCACCCGCTGGCTTCAGGAACACTTCAGCGATCCGTACGTAAAGCGTGCACAGGCTGAAGGTTGGCGCTCGCGCGCGGTGTTCAAGCTCGAGGAACTCATCGAGCGCGATCGCCTCCTGAAGCCCGGAATGGTCGTCGTCGATCTCGGCGCTACGCCCGGCGGCTGGTCGCAGATGGTGCGCGAGCGGCTCGGCGAGAAAGGACGCGTGATCGCGCTGGATATTCTGCCGATGCAGGGCATCGGCGGCGTCGACTTCATCCTCGGCGATTTCCGCGAGGAAACCGTGCTGAAGGCGCTCGAGAATGCGCTGGACGGGGCCACCGTCGATCTTGTGCTTTCCGACATGGCCCCCAATCTCAGCGGCATGAACAGTGTCGATCAGCCGCGGGCGATGCATCTGGCTGAGCTGGCGGAGGATTTCGCCGGCAACCACTTACGTGAAGGCGGTGCGTTTTTGACCAAACTTTTCCAGGGCGAGGGCTTCGATGCGTACGTACGGCGCTTGCGCCAGGGTTACGAGCGCGTCAGCATGCGCAAGCCGAAGGCGTCGCGGGCGAGAAGCCCGGAAGTCTATGCGCTCGCTCTCGGCAAGCGGGCTTGATGTGCGGGTCGATGGTGTGCAAATCCTATGAATGATATGGCCAAGAATCTGCTGCTCTGGGTGATCATCGCGGTCGTTCTCCTGACCGTGTTCCAGAGTTTCAATCCGCGCGTCGCGGCGCCGACGGATGTTCCGTATTCGGAATTCGCGCAGCAGATCGGCAATGGCGGCGTCGCGTCGGTGCAGCTCGGCGCCGACGTGCCGACCAAGGCGACGGCCAAGCTCAAGGACGGCTCGTCGGTGTCGACGACGATTCCGATGGGCGGCAACCAGCCCGCGCTCGAGCTTCTGAACAAGAACAACGTCGAAGTGCGGCAGACCCCGCCCGACAACGTGATGCCGCTCTGGCGCATCCTGCTCGACTGGGTTCCGTTCCTGATCTTCATCGGCTTGCTCGTCTACTTCATGCGCCAGATGCAGGCCGGCGCGGGCGGACGCGGCGCGATGTCGTTCGGACGTTCGCGCGCGAAGCTGCAGGGCGAAGATCAGGTCAAGATCACGTTTGCCGACGTCGCCGGTTGCGACGAGGCGAAAGAGGAAGTCGGCGAGCTCGTCGAGTTCCTGCGCGATCCGTCGAAATTCACCAAGCTCGGCGGCAAGATTCCGCGCGGCGTCTTGATGGTCGGCTCGCCCGGCACCGGCAAGACCCTGCTCGCCAAAGCGATCGCGGGCGAAGCGAAGGTTCCGTTCTTCTCGATCTCCGGTTCCGATTTCGTCGAGATGTTCGTCGGTGTCGGCGCCGCGCGCGTGCGCGACATGTTCGAGCAGGCCAAGAAGCATGCGCCGTGCATCATCTTCATCGACGAGATCGACGCGGTCGGCCGTCATCGCGGCGCCGGCCTCGGCGGCGGTCACGACGAGCGCGAGCAGACCTTGAATCAGCTCCTCGTCGAGATGGATGGCTTCGAAGGCAACGAAGGCATCATCGTCATCGCTGCGACGAACCGTCCGGACGTGCTCGATCCCGCGCTGCTGCGCCCGGGCCGTTTCGATCGCCAGGTCGTCGTGCCGCTGCCCGATGTGCGCGGCCGCGAGCAGATCCTGAAAGTCCACATGCGCAAAGTGCCGATCGCCACCGACGTCGAGCCGCTGACGATCGCGCGCGGCACGCCCGGATTCTCCGGCGCCGATCTCGCCAATCTCGTCAACGAAGCCGCGCTTTTCGCTGCGCGCGAGAACACGCGCGAAGTCGGCATGGTTCATTTCGAGCGCGCGAAGGACAAGATCATGATGGGCGCCGAGCGCCGCTCGATGATCATGAGCGACGACGAGAAGAAGCTGACTGCGTATCACGAAGCCGGTCATGCGATCGTCGGCCTTTCCGTGCCCGATCACGATCCTGTGCACAAGGTCACGATCATTCCGCGCGGCCGTGCGCTCGGTGTCACGATGTTCCTGCCCGAGCAGGACCGCTACAGCCATTCGAAGATTTCGCTCGAAAGCCGTCTTGCGAGTCTTTACGGCGGTCGCGTCGCCGAGGAGCTCATCTTCGGCGACGACAAGGTCACCACCGGCGCGTCGAACGACATCCAGCGCGCAACGCAACTCGCGCGCGACATGGTCACCAAATATGGCTTGTCCGAAGAGCTGGGTCCGATGACCTACACCGACGAGGAAGACGAAGTGTTCCTCGGACGCTCGGTCACGCAGCACAAGCATGTTTCCGAGGAGACCGCGCGCAAGATCGACGAAGTCGTGCGCGGCGTGATCGATCGCGCGTACATGCGCGCGAAGACGATCCTGACGGCAGATATGGTCAAGCTCGAGGCGATGGCGAAAGCGCTGTTGCAGTACGAGACGATCGACCGCGATCAGATCGCCGCGATCATGGCCGGCCGCGAGCCGGACCCGCCGAAAGATTGGCGCGATCCGAAGCCGAACACAGGCTCAGGCGGCACGCCGCGCGGCGAAAGCCCGATCGGCGGACCGGCGGTGCAGCCGCGATCCTCGATCTCCGCGGATTGACGACCGGCGTGTTTTTTCCCTCTCCCGCTTGCGGGAGAGGGTAGGGTGAGGGCAAGTTCGCATCTCCCTCCCATTCCCTGCGCGCCCTGATGTTCCATATCACTCTCGATTGCAACGGCCGCGAGCTCGCGCTGGATCGTCCGCGCATCGCCGGCATCGTCAATGTTACGCCGGACTCCTTCTCCGACGGCGGTAAATTTCTCGACACCGATAAAGCGATCGAGCACGCGCTTGCGCTCGTCGACGAAGGCGCCGATCTCATCGACATCGGCGGCGAATCGACGCGACCCGGCGCCGAAGCCGTCGACGCCGAAACCGAGATCGCACGCGTCGTTCCGGTGATCGAAGGCATTGCGAAGAAATCGCAGGTGCCGATCTCGATCGACACGTCGAAACCTGAAGTCATGCGCGCAGCGATCGGTGCGGGCGCTGGCCTCATCAACGACGTGCGCGCTCTGCGTGAAGACGGCGCGCTCGATGCCGCAGCCGCGCTCGGCGTTCCCGTCGTGCTGATGCACATGCAGGGCGACCCGCGCACGATGCAAGACGATCCGCAGTACGACGATGTCGTCGGCGAGATCCATCGCTTTCTCACCGAACGCCTGTTCGCGTGCCAGATGGCCGGCATCGACAAGAAGAAGATCCTGGTCGATCCCGGTTTCGGTTTCGGCAAGACGCTCGAACACAACCTCGCACTGCTGCGCGCGCTCAAGCGGTTCTCGGAAATCGCGCCGGTGGTCGCCGGTCTTTCGCGCAAAGGGATGATCGGAACCTTGACCGGTCATCCCGAACACGCCGATCGCGCAGCGGGTTCCACGGCCGCGGCGCTGATTGCCGTGCAGAACGGCGCCGCGATCGTGCGCGTGCACGACGTCGCGATTACGCGCGACGTGCTCGCCGTCTGGCGAGGCGTTGCCGAAGGTGCCACCGCTGCGCCGCGTCCCGCTGCCAAACGCCGCGCGTTCGACGACGACGATTGAGTCCGGCGGCGGCATTGCACCGCCGCCGGTGTCGCATTTGGTCAGCCGTCGAAGCCGTCGACGAAGATCGTGTCGCCGGCCGCACCGCGCAGCAGGATTTCGCCTGGGCTCGACGGATCGTTCGATCCGACCACGACGCGCGCGTTGAACACGCCCGCTTCGGTCGGCGAGAACGAAACCATCAGCGTGCACGATTGGCCCGGCGCCAGCGTGAACGGTGGCGCCGCGCAGCTTCCGCCGCCGCTCAACGCGAACGGTGCGTCCGGCGCGTCGATCGTGCCGACGGCGAGCGCGACGGCCGTCGTGTTCGCGATCGTCACCGCAATCGGTCCGCCCGTTTGCCCCGGCGCGATCGTGCCGAAGTCGACCGCCGTCGGAGACGATGAGAACGCCGGCAGTACGCCACGAGCGCTAAGGTCAATGTGACTCGCGGTTCCGTTGCCTTGGATGTCGAGCGCGGATGCATATCGACGCTCGAGGCCGGGCGCGAATTCGACCGACAGCGAACAACTCGCGCCTGCCGGCAACGTCGTGCCCGAGCAAGCGTCCGACGCGATCGCGAACGGCGCCGACGGCGCGGTGATCGGATCGACCGCGACGTCGGTGTTGCCCGCGTTGCTGACTGCAATCGATTGCGATACCGAGCTTCCTACGGCGAGCGCGCCGAAATCGACGCTCTGTACATTCGCTTCAAGGCGTCCCGCCGTTCCGCCGAAACGCAAGTTGCCGATGATCTGCGACACGGCCGATGCGCTGTGCAGCGCGATGCGTTGCACCGGCACCGTGCTCGTGAAGCCGGCGAAGGAAGGCAATGTCGGCGCGGTCGGAAACACCGTGAAGCTTCCGATCAGCGTGCCGCCGGCGGCGTACGCATCGATCGTCACGGGCGAGCCGGCGGCGATATCGTAAGCGTCCATCGCGACCGCAACGGGACCGTCGCGAAAATCGACGAACGTCTTGGTCGCCGCCGAATAGGTCGCGCCGACGGTGTTGCTGGCAGGTCCCGGCGACATCGAATCCCTTCCGATGAAAAAAAGCCCGGGACCTGTCATCGGGCCCCAGGGGGTCGTAATGCCCGACGTCCAGTCGAGATCCGAACGAATATCGAACCCGGAAATCACGTCGCCCGGATGGAAGCAGACCGGTTCGAGGAAGCTCGTCGCAGGCTGGCCCGCGTCGCGGTTGACCGGCTCGTAGCACGGCGAGACGTTGTGCGAATCGTGCGCTGCGAAATCCTCGAACGAGAGCGTGGTGCCGCTCGTCGCGGCCAGGAACGAGGGAAGATCGGCGTACGTCGTGAGACCCGAGCCGGCTGGTGCTGCGAGTGCGAAATTCGCGCCGCCGACGAGGCCCGCTGCAAGAAGAGCGATGCGCATCGATGAGATCCCGAAAGTCGTTGAGGAGTGCGAAGCGGACGTCGTGACCGTTCTCATCGGCCACCTCCGGAGCTTCGGCCGGCGAGCGCGACGACGCCGGTTCCTTTCAGCGACCACGCGGTCGGGCTTGCGGGATCGTTGCTGGGCACCGCCACGGTCGCATCGAAATCGCTTTCGAACGACGGCGCGAACGCGACTTGCACCGTGCAGCTGGTGGCTGGCGCGAGCGTCGAGTTGGAGCACGCGTCGCTGACAAACGAGAACGGCGCGGACGGCGCGGGCAGCTGGCCGATCGAGAGCGCGAGATGCCCTGCGTTGGTGAGCTCGAACGACATCGATTGCGTATCGCCGACCGCGACCGGACCGAAATCCGCCGTGCCGATATCGAGTCGGCCCGCACCGCCGGCGAAGCGCAGGTTGTCGATCGGGCCTGCCGAATAATCGACGTGCGTGCCGTAGACGACGCGCGCGACCGGGATCGTGCTGGTGAATCCTGCGAGCGAGGAAACATTGTAGGCCGCCGACTCGACCTGGAAGGTGCCGATCAGGTTGTCGCTGCCGTCGTATACATCGACTTGCACCGGCACGACGTTCGTCGGAACGGCGCCGTCGCCCATCGCGAAGCCGTAGACGTCCGCAGCGACCGCAGTCGGAGGATCGTCGAAGCGGACTTCGGTATAGCTCTGGGAGTTGAGTCGATACGGCCATGCGCCGATCGTGCGGCTCGGCAGCGTGTAGATGCCGGGATTCATCACGATGACGCCGCGCGCGTTCGTCGACGCGATATGGATGCCGGATACGAGATCGCCGTGCTGGTAGCAGGCGTCGTTGGACTCCTGGCTCACCGGCTCGATGCACGCGGCGAACTGCGTCTGCGGCAAGTACTGCGCGAAGCCGTGCTCGAAATCCTCGAGAGTCGGCGTGCCGAGATCGCCGATCGCGGCGAGGAAGCTCGGAAGATCGCCATACGTCGTCAGCGCACCGGTCGCGTTTTTCGCGGCGACCTGCGATTTCTGCGTCGCGTGCGCGGCGCCGTGTTGCGGATGTTCCTGCGCGAGCGCGAGCGAAAACGCCAGCGCGCCGAAACCGAGCGCAATGCTATGCATGAGAGATCCCCTGTGGATGCGTGGCGCGGTGCGCATGTCAGCCTCCCGTGCCATGCAGGTTCACGGTCGTCGTTGCCGGCGCGCCGCTGCCTGTGACGGTCACTGCCGCGTCGAAGCGGCCGGCGCCGGTCGGCTCGAACGAAAGCTCGAGCGTGCACTCCTCGCCGGGTGCGAGCGCGAACGGCGTCGGCGTGCAGCTTCCGCCGGTACGCGCGAACGGCGCGGCGGGGATCGCGACGGTCGTGACGTCGAGCACCGCACCGGTGAGATTGGCCAGCGTCAGGGTGGCCGCGCCCGGCGATCCGCCGACACCGACCGTGCCGAAATCGACGGCGCCCGGCATGGGCGATACGTGCGCGCGCACGCCTTGTCCGCGCAGCGGCAAGCGCTCTGTTCCGTCGCCGGGCAGATCGAGCGAAGCTGCGAATTCGCCGGCCCACGCGGGCGCGAATTCGAGCTGCATCGAGCATGTCGCGCCCGCGGCCAGCGTCGAGCCCGAGCACGCGTCCTCAGTGATCGAGAATGGCTCGGGCGGTGACGCGATCGTGCCGAGCGCCAGCGCGAGCGCGCCGTCGTTTCTGAGCGTCACCGGCTGCAACGCGATACCGCCGATGTCGACGGCGTCGAAATCGACGGCGGCATCGAACGCGAGATGTCCCGCGCCACCGCCGAAATAGAGATTGTCGACCAGCTCGCCGCCGTTGTCGGTCAGCGCATTGATCGCGACGCGCTTGACCGGCACCGGGCTGGTGAAGCCGGCGAAGGCCGGCAGGCTGGTCGAGGCCGGCGTGACCGTGAAGAGGCCGATCAGCTGATCGGCCGCGTCGTAGGCTTCGACCTGAACGGCGCCGCCTTGCAACGGATCGTAGACGTCCATCGCGACGGCCGTCGCAGGATGATCGAACGTGATCTCGGTCGGATTCCACGGCGGATCCGGCACGTTCGCGCCGACCGCCGCGCTGGGCAAACCGCGCATGCCCGCGCCGAGCACGACGAGATCGCTGTCGACGCCGGTCACGGGATCCCAGATGTTGCCGCCGCTCGAACGGATGCCGAATCCGGGCGCGAGCTCGCCCGGTGAGAAGCAAGGATCGTCCGACGTGCTGGCGACCGCCTGAAAGCACACGCGGATCGCGTTCGGCGGCGTGAAGCCGTTTTCGAAATCCTCGAAGGCGAGGTCGAGGCTGCCGGTCGCGGCGAGGAAATCGGTCAGCGCCGGATACGTCGCCAGCGCGCCAGTCGGAGCGGACGGCGCGGAATGCGGCGCCGGATGCGGATCGGAAAACCAGACGTTATTGCGCTGCGGATTCGCAGCTCCGGCCGCGACGCTCGCGGCCAACAGAACGACACCGGCCGCGAATCCGGCCGACATCCGCAACGCCCCTGTAGCGTGGGTCCTGAGCATGGGACCTCCTCCCGTTGTCGAGTCGACGGAAGGTGCGGTCGCGCGAGCGGGGCGTCATTCCAAAAACATTGCTTTCCTGTTGTGTTGTCGTTGTCCGCGCATGATCGGCGTGCGCGCGAGGGCGACTTCGACGAGCCGCATCGCTCAAGGACGCAGCCGATAGGCTCGCAGCGATTCGTAGATCGGCCGGCACGCATCGGCGACGCGCGCACATTCGCCGTCGAGGCGGATCGTCCTCTCCGGCGGTGCCTCGAAGCCGGTCGACTTCAGCACGGCGGCGTACCAGTAGGGCGCCCAGACGCCATCGCTCGCGCGCGGGCCGGGCGGCCAGGCGAGCATCCGTTCGGTGAACGCGATGCCGAGATCGGCGCACAGCTTGCGCAGGTGAGCCTCCGGCGCGTGCAGGAAATCATCCGCATCGATCACCGGCGGCGCGCTGCCGGTGCGATCGGCGATCTCGTCGAAGAGTCGTCGCTGCTGCGGGAGGCCGATGTCCTCCGGCGTCACGCTCGCCCGCGTCTTGACGTACGAGTTGACCACGGCGGCGGGATCGCGGATCAGGAAGACATTCTTCAGCGCATGGATCCAGTCGTGGTCCATGTGCGCGAGCAGATGGTGGGTCATGTGTTTCTGATACCAGACCGGCTGCGCTTCCGGAGCCGGTCCGGTCAGTGCCGCCGTCACGCGGCGCCAGTCGGTGTCGCCGGCGGCGATCACTTCGTCGCGGCCGGGATGATCGAGCCCGGTGTGCGCGAGGTAGTGCGCGTACAGTGGCTCGTCCGATACCGCGCAGTCGCCGCGGTTTTCCCAAGCGCGCATCATCGCGGTCGAGATGTTGCGCGGCCCCGACCACATCGCGATGCGGAGCGCGTCGCTCATGCGGCGCCGGGTGCCTTGCGACCGCGTACGTCGCGCGCGAGGAATTCGCGATAGAGCGATTGCAGCCGCTCGACCATCGCACCGCGCCGGCCGTCGCCGACGATGCGCCCGTCGATCTCGCGCACCAGCACGACGCCGGCGAACGTGCCGGTGACGAACGCCTCTTCGGCGCCGTACACGTCGGTCAGGCTGAATGATTTCTCGAACGCCGGAATACCGGCTTCGCGGCACACTGCGAGCACGTTCCCGCGCGTGATGCCGCCGAGGCAGTACTGTCCCGTCGACGTCCACACTTCGCCCTTGCGCACGATGAAGAAGTGCGTGGAGTTGCAGGTCGCGACGAAGCCATGCGGATCGAGCATCAACGCTTCGTCGGCGCCGGCCGTATAGGCCTGGATGCACGCGGTGACGCAATTGAGCTTGCTATGGCTGTTGAGCTTGGGATCCTGCACGTCCGGATAGCCGCGACGGACATGCACGGTGAAGAGCTTCAATCCGCGTTCGAGCGTGTCGGGCAGCGGATTCTTGTGCTCGGGAATGATCACGATCGTCGCGGGTCCGATCGTCACGCGCGGATCCTGGTACGGCGTGCGCTTGACGCCGCGCGTGACCATCAGTCGCACGTGCACGCCGTCGCGCATCGCGTTGGCCGCGAGCGTCTCGTAGATCGCGCGCGTCAGCGCATCGCGATCGAGGCCGATATCCATCGCGATCGCCTTCGCGCCTTCGTACAGGCGATCGAGATGCTGCTCGAGAAATGCCGGATGCCCGTTCGATATGCGAAGGCCCTCCCAAACGCCGTCGCCGAGCACGAAGCCGGAATCGAACACCGAGACGACTGCCTCGTTGCGCGGCTTCATCGTGCCGTTGACGTAGATCAGGATGTCGCGGTTGCGCGGGTCGTCGGCGAAATCGTGGACGCTTTGGCTCATTGGGTCTTCGTCATGCGGGGAAGGGTCGAGCATACGCCAGACTTTCCCTCTCCCGCTTGCAGGAGAGGGGGAAGTGCGGTCACTAACGCAACACGCGGACCTGCAACTGCGCGTAATTGCCGGACTTCGCCAACGCCGTGATCGTCTGATCGCCGATATCCGCGAACGCATACTCGAACGCGCCGCCCGCGTGCGTCTCGCCTTCGAGCTTGCCGTTGACGAGCCAGAGCACATCGTCGCCGGCGCCGAGCGCACGCAGGCGCACTTTCGCGGGCTTGTCGCTGTTCGGCGCGCGCGCGATCGAAGCGCGGTCGGCAAGGCCGTCGATGCGGATCGGCTGCAATGCGTCGAGTCCGTCCGGCGCGCAGCCATCCGCGAGGCGCGGCAGGCTCGCGCGTCGGCGCAGATCGCGCGACAGCCACGGATACGCCAGCGCAGGCCAGCGCGCGATGTCGACTTCCTTCGTTGCGTCGCGCTCGCATCCCGCGCCGAGGCGATCACCGCTCCTGGTGTCGATGCGAAGATGCGTGATGCCTGCGCTCCATGTCGTCGCGTCGCGTTCCGGCAAGGTCGGTGGAACGACGCCGTTCAACACCCATGCCGTGCGTTTCTGGTGACACAACTCCGGATGCGCCGCATCGAACGCGAGCCCGAGCGGCCAGCAGACGTCCGCTTCGGCGACACTCGCCGGCGGGGGCTCCGGCGCGGCCGACATCGCGGCACGCGGCAGGCTGTCGACGATCTGGAACATGAGCGGCAGCGCCGTCACCGCGCCGTATTGTCCCGGCAGCGGCGTGCCGTCCGGACGGCCGATCCACACTGCGACGGTGTAGCGTCGCGTCGCGCCGACCGCCCATGCGTCGCGAAAGCCGTAGCTCGTTCCGGTTTTCCACGCGACGCGCGGACGCGATCCGGGATCGAACGTGCCGGGCGAATAGCCGGGCCTGGGATTCGCTTCGAGGATGTCGCGCACGATCCACGCCGCGCCATCGGAGAGGACGCGACGCTCGATCGTCGCATCGTCGCTCGCGAGCCGCACGCGACCGCCGACGCCACCGCGATTGAGCGCGACATATGCGCCGACGAGATCTTCCATGCGCACGCCGGCGCCGCCGAGGATCACCGAAAGATTCGGCGCGACGCCGCGCGGCAGGCGCAGCTCGAGTCCTGCATTGGCGAGTCGCGCCGCGAAACGCGAAGGCCCGACGCGATCGAGCAGATCGACCGCCGGCACATTGAGCGAAAGCCGCAATGCTTCGGCCGCGCCGATCGGCCCGTTGTAGGCCATGTCGAAATTTCCGGGCCGATAGGTGCCGAACGATTGCGGCGCGTCGATCAGGAGACTTTCCGAATCGATGAGCCCGTCGTCGAGCGCGAGGCCATACAGGAACGGCTTCAACGTCGAGCCCGGCGATCGCCACGCGCGCACCATGTCGACGTGGCCGAGCCGCGCTTCGTCGCCGAATATTGCGGAGCCGACGTACGCGCGCGCTTCGAGCGTCGTGTTGTCGACGACGAGAAGCGCCGCGGATGTGCGTTCCGGCAGCCGCGCGAGATAGTCGCCGACTCGGGCTTCGAGCGCGCGTTGCAGCTCGGCGTCGATCGTCGTCGTGATGCGGCGCGCGTTCGGACGTTCCTCGTGCAGACGCTCCGCGAGAAGCGCGGCGCTAAGCGGCGGCTGCAGCGCACGTGCGGCGACGGATTCGATACGTGCATCGTGCACTTGCGCCTCCGTCCACGCGCCGAGCTCGGCCATGCGATCGAGCACCTTGTCGCGCGCCGCGCGCGCGGCCGCAGGTTCGCGATCCGGACGCAAGCGACTCGGTGCTTGCGGCAACACCGCGAGGAGCGCAGCTTCCGCGCGCGACAACCGCGCCGCCGGCTTGCCCAGATACGCCCACGACGCCGCCTCGACACCTTCGATCGTGCCGCCGAACGGCGCGCGATCGAGATACAGCGTCAGGATTTCGCGCTTGGACAGATGCGCTTCGAGCTGCAGCGCGCGCAAGATCTGGCGTAGCTTTCCGCCCGCGCTGTGCGGCGTACCGTCGATGATGCGTGCGACCTGCATCGTCAGCGTCGATCCGCCGGACACGAGCCGCCGATGCACGATCCATTGACCGAACGCGCGCGCGAGCGCGAACGGATTGACGCCGGGGTGGCGATAGAACCAGCGGTCCTCGTAAGTCAGCAACGCTTCGATGTAGAGCGGCGAGACGTTTTCAAGTTGGATCGGATAGCGCCAGACGCCGTCGCGGTCGGGAAACGCGCGCAACGGCGTGCCGTCGCGCGCGAGGACGACGGTGCTGCCGCTGGTGGGGTCGGGGAGCGGGAGTGGGAAGAGGCGGTCGAGGATGAGGGCTGCGGCGATCAGAAGGAGCAGCAGCGCTAGAAATCGCTTGGCGGTTCGTTTGAAACCCATACCCACCCAACCCTCCCCTTCAAGAGGAGGGCTTAAGACGTGAGCTGGCCCGCGCGCTTTCATCTTTAGCCTTCCCCTTCAAGGGGAGGGTTGGGTGGGGATGGTGTTGCTCGCGCTGCCAGCTCGCAACGAATCACCTCCAGCACGCCGTCCAATTCGCCTAGAACCTGGTTATTCCAGAATCTCAGAACCGCGAATCCCGCACGTTCAAGACACCGAGTCCGCTCCTGGTCATATTCGGTTGCGTCGAAGTGCTGGCTCCCATCCAGTTCGACGACGACACTTCGTTCAAGGCAGGCGAAATCGAGAATGTAGTTTTCGTACGGATGTTGTCGCCGGAATTTGCAATTCTCGATCCGGCGTCCTTTGAGATGACGCCACAAGACTCGCTCCGCATCCGTCGGCGCGCTGCGCAACTGCGTTTGCAGCCGTGCATTGAGGATGGCTTGGTTGGTTTGGCCTTTCATTGATGCGTTGTAAGACGCTGGGAACCCATCCCCACCCAACCCTCCCCTTGAAGGGGAGGGCTAAAGACAGGGCTCAGGGCTCGATCACCTTGATCGTCGCCGGCTCGCTCTTGCCGATGCCGCGCACCTCGGGTCGATACATATCCTCTACCAGCGGCGGCGGTACGCGGTACGTGCCGGGCGAAACGGCACGCACAAGGTAGAACACGTGCGCATCCTGGCCTTCGTCGAGCTTCAGCGCAGCGACGTAGCGGTCGTCGCGGAATTCCTCGTGGCGCACTTCGGCGGCTTCGCCGCGTTCGGTGATCGTGATGCCATCGACGACGACGTCGGCCCATTGCTTGGCGTCGGTCAGGTTGAAGTTTTCGATCTCGAGGCCGCCGGGCAGGAGATCGATCAGCAGCGCGTCGGGCATCGCTTTGCGCGCTTCGAGCTTGAGGCCGACGATGAGGCTGTCGCCTTCCTTCAACGGGCCGGGTTCCCAAGGCTTGCCGTCGAGCGTGTAGAAGCGGCGCTGGATCCAGACGTAGTGATCATCGGGCGCGGGCGCGGCTTTCGGGATGCCGGCGACGTCGGTGGTGACGTACAGCGGCAGGTCGCCTTGCGGCGTGAAGTGCACGCCGGCGCGAAGATCGGCGCCGGAGAATTCGCGGCTCCACAGGCGATCCGGGCTGATCGGATTCGACGCCGCGCCGATCGCGAGCGCGCCGGCGACGACGGTGTCGCCGTCCTTGATCAGCGTCTTGCCAAGACGCGCGATCGCGATCTGCTCCTGCGTCGAGAGATACATCCAGCGGAAGCCGTACTTGCGCTGCTGCGCGTCGGCTTCGTGCTGGCCGGTCGTCATCGAGCGCGCGAGATCGAACACGCGACCGTCGTACTCGGGTTTGTCGAGGCCATAACGATGCACCAGCGCGATCATCAACGCTGTGTCGCGCAGCTCCGAGCCGTAGTCACCGAGATACCACGGCCGTTCGGCTTTCTTCGCGAACGCTTCCTCGACGGCTTTCTCGGCGCGCGGCTGATCGCCCATCAGCTTCAGCGCGACGCCGAGATGCACCAGCGGCAGCGCGGTCAGCGATTTCGAGCGTTCGTTGTCGAAGAGCGCGCGCAGCGTGCCGAGCGGCGCGCGGTTGACGCGTGCGAGCACGTAACCCGAGTACGCCTCGTCGGCGAAGCGCAGGTGATCCGAATGCTCGTAACCGTAGTACGGATGACCGCCCGACAACAGATCGTCATTGAGCCGCTGCAGCGATTTCTGCAGCAGCGTGTCGGGAACGACGAAACCGTCGTCGCGCGCGTCTTCCAAGAATTCGACGACATAAGGCGTCAGGATCTCGTTGACGTAGCTGTCGCCGCCCCACATCGAGAAATGTCCGGACGGAATCTGCATCGACGCGATGCGACCGATCGCGCCGTCGACTCGTGCCTTGCGCTGATCGGCCGGCAAGCCGTCGACATGCAGATTTTCGGCGGTCTTCTCGTCGAGCAGCAGCGCGCCGAAGCCTTTGCTCGTCGTCTGCTCGACGCAGCCGTACGGATACTTGAGGAGATCCTTGAGCGCGCTCGCGAACGGCAGCGGCGGCAGGCTGGAAACGGTGAGGCGCGCGGCCACGGAATCGGCGAGGAGGCCATCGATCGTGCCGGTGTCGAGCGTGATCGGTTCGAGCTTGTCGAGCGCGCGGGGCGAGGATCGCATCACGCTCGGCCACGCGGCGCGCACGGCCATCTCGAACTGACGATTGATCTTGATATCGCCGTTCTGGGCGGTGACTCGGATCTTGCCGACGCCGTAGCCTTCTTGCGCGGTCAGCGGGAAATTGAGCGTCGTCTTGGCGTTGTCGGCGAGCTTCACCTTGCGCTCGCCGTTGGTCACCGCGAGCGGCTTGTCGACCGCGACCTTGACCGCGAACTCGCGCTCCGTGCCGGAGAAGTTTTGCAAATCCAGCGTCAGCTGTGCCGAGTCTCCGGGCGCCATCGCGCGCGGCGTCGATATTTCGGCGACCAGCGGCGCGCGCACGATCGTTTCCGTGTCGGTGCCGCCGTACTGGTTTTCGCCGAAGACGAGCGCGGTGACGCGCACGGTGCCGTTGAAGTCGGGCATCTTGAGCGCGACCTTGGCTTCGCCTTTCGCGTCTAGCGCGACCACGCCGGAGAAAAGATCGACCGTGAGCACTTTTGCGGTCGGCCTTCGTGCCTGCGGCAGCGCGGCGAGCGCCATGTCGCCGCCGTAGCGGAGTTTCGCCAGGTTGCCGTCGAAGCTCTCGATGACGCGGCCGTACAAATCGTAGGCGTCGACGCCGAGCGCGCGCTGCGCGAAGAACCACGCGTTCGCGTCGGGTCGCGCGAAGCGCGTGATGTTGAGGATGCCGACGTCGACCGCCGATACGGTCACGTAGGCTTTCTTGCCGGCGAGCGCGGGCGCCTTCACCGTCACGGGCAAGTCCGTTTCCGGCTTCATCTGCTGCGGCGCTTCGATCGCGACATCGATCTTGCGTTCGCTGCGATCGATCGCGACATACGCTTCGCCGACCGCGCGCGCGGGCGTGATCTTCTCGACGGCCGAGCCGCCGCGGAACACGAGCGCGGTCACGTACACGTCGTGGCGCTCCCAGTCCTTCGTGATCGGAATCTCGAAGGTCGCGCCGGGTTTGGCGTCGATGTTGCGCGTGTAGAGGAGGTGATCGGATTCGACCAGCAGCACGCCGGGTCCGGCTTGCGGCGGCGTCACGGTCACTTTCAGCGTGTCGCCGGCGCGGTAGCTCGGTTTGTCGAGCGCGATCTTGACCTTGTCGGGACGCGCTTCCTTGCCGCGGTTGTCGTCGTTCCAGCTCCAGCCGGCGAAGAACGGCAGGCGCGTGGTGAGGTTCGTCGCGGGATCGATGATCTCGACGCGGTAGTTGCCCCATTCGACCGGCACGTCGAACTTCAGCGTCTGGCCGGCGGCGATGTTGAGCTCGCGCGTCTCGGCGTTCTCGAAGTTCTCGTTGTAGTCGAAATGCCAGCCGCTTTCGTTGTCGTAGGTCCAGTGATAGTCGCGGCGCTCGCGCACGAGGTTGAGCTTGAGATGCTCGCCGGCGAGGAGATCGCCGTTCGCGTTGCTGCGGATCACTTCGAAGCCGGCGCGCGCGCGCGCGTCCGAACCGTCCTTGAGATCGAACAGCGGACGCACGCCGACCAGCGCGTCGGCCGGCCACACCGTGCGCTTCAACGTGCGCGTGACCGTGCGGCCGCCAGATTCGTAGACGCTGCCGGACACCATCGCCGCGACCGGCGCCGAGGATTTCGCCGCGTCGCCGAGATCGATGTCGTGCTCGAGCTTGCCGTGCTCGTCGAGTGCTTCGTCGAGCGCGTCCTTGGCTTCCTTAGGCAATTCGATCGACGGATCGCCGAAATAGAAATCCTTGTGCGCATCGACCGGATGCTGATCGGCGGCGACGGTGAGGCGCGCGGTGAATCGATTGCCGGAGGCGGGCGCGCCGTAGAGATAGTCGGCTTCGACCGCGAGCTTCAACGGTTCGCCCGGCTTGATGACGGTTTGCGCGGTCGAAAGGTCGAGCTTCAAGCGCTCGGGCAGAAATTCCTCGATGCGGAACGTCAGGCCTTGCGTCGCATCCTTGCTTTTCGGATCGGTGCGGAACTCGACCTGCCAGCGTCCGGTTGGCGCGTCGGCGGGAATTTCGCGCGACCACTCGAAGTAACCGAGGTCTTTCGGATCGAGCTGCGCTTCCGCGTACGGACGTCCGTCCGGCTGCTTCAACGTGAGGAACAACGGCTGCGGCTTGATCGCGTTCCCGTCGTGATCGCGCAGCAGTGCGGAAAGACGGATCGTCTCGCCGGGACGATAGAGGTCGCGATCGGCCCAGCCGAACACGTCGAACCAGGCTTCCTTGCGTCCGGCGACCGCGAAGTCGGAAAGATCGAGCGCCGGCTGGTTGAACGGAAGCAGCGAGACGTCCTTGCCGGCGTGCGCGGTGAGCACATGCTCGGCGTTGAGCGCGTAGGCGAGCTGCGCGTTGCCGCTCGCGTCCGTCTCGCCGGTGACGACGGCTTCGCCTTTCGCATCGAGCACTGAAAGCGCGACGCCACTCAAAGGCTGACCGCTCTTGAGCGACGCGGCGTGCACGAAGAGCTTGTCCTTGTACGCGCGTGTGTGCAGACCGACGTCGCTGACGAAGAAGAAGCTGGTCTCGTATTCCTCGCCGAAGCTGCCGGCGCGCTTCATGACCGCGAAATAGAGTCCGGACTGCGCCAGCTCCGAGATGTTCTGGATCGGAAGATAGTTGAGAGTGCGCTCGTTCTCCTTGCCGGCCAACACGAAGCGATTCGCGTAGACCGATTCGGCGATGCCGGCGACCGGCTTGCCCTTGCGCCCGTACCAGCCGTAGCGCGGATCGAGCTCGTAACCCGATCGCTTGCCGTTCTTCTGATAGAACGCGAAGAAGTTCGCGACTTCCTTGTCGGCAACGCGCAGGAACTCGACGTCGACTTCCTTGACGTTGACCGAAACGACCGGCAATCCGCGCGTTTCGCGCGCGGGCAGCACGCTGCCTTGCGATGCGAATCCGACGGCGGGCGCCATCGGGCCGGTGTAGACCTCTTTGGTCGTTTCGCTACCGATCGTCTTACCGTCGGCGGCCGCAAGCTCGGCCTTGAGACGCACGGTGTAGCTCGCGTTCGCCTGCACGTACGGGAAGCGCAGCGTCTTGCCGTCCTCGTCGAGCGCCCAGCTGCCTTTGACGTCTTCGCCCTTGGGACCGGTGACTGCGATCAGCGTATCGAACGCCTGCGTGCCGACCAGCGGCTGCGTGAACTCGAGCGACAGCGCGAGCTGCCCCTGATACTGCTCGGCGCTGGTCGATGCGAGCGCAAAGCCTTGCGGCTTTTCCTCTTTCGGTTGCGCGGGTTCGGCGGCGACGGGCTTCTTGCCCTGGACTTCGGGCACCTTGTCCGCCGGCCGGTTGCAAGCGGCGACAGCGAGCAGGATCGAGACAAGCAGAACGGCACCGACGTGCCGCAAGCGGGACACGGGCGTACGCAGATCCATTGTGAACTCCCCGGTAAATGGCGGCGCCAGTATACCGAGGCGTTTATGGCGGGCAGCGGGCGGCGGCTGGCCGATTCAGCACGGGGTGGGGCGGTTTAGCCGACTCAGGTCACAGAGCGGTTCACCGTCATCCCGGCGAAGGCCGGGATCCAGTTTTTTCGACAAGGAGCTGGATCCCGGCCTTCGCCGGGATGACGGAATTCGCTGTCGTTCGCGTTCGCGCCGCGCTTCATTGCACCGTCAAACTGACCGGAACATGCGCGAGCGGCTGGGCCGGGTCGTTGGCGTGCACGCACAGGTTTGCCGAATAGGAACCCGCCGCCAGCGCACTCGCATCGAAGGTCACCGTGACATCGGTCGAGTCGCCCGGCGCCGTCGTGCCGGACGTCGTCGATTCGCTGAGCCAGGGAATGTCTTCCGGCGTCGCGCAGCCGGCCGCGATCGTCGCGGTCGCGAACGCGCTCAGCTGCGCGCCGGCGGGGTCGGCCGATATGCCGCCGACGAGCGTCGCATGTCCGCTCGCAAGATCGATCGTGTACATCTGGCCCGGTTGCGAGAACGGGCTTTCGTTGTCGACGGCGGCGAAATAAAGCGTGCCGGTCGCCTGATCGAAATCGAGTCCTTCGGCGAACTCGGCGTCGAAGCCGAGCGGTCCGACGACTACGTTGTTGCCAAGATCCACCAGCGTGTCGGCTGCGATGTCGACACCGTAGAAGCCGCTGCCGGCGCCGCCGCGCGCGCCGTTCTGCTGCGGCGGACCGATCGCGATGTCGATGATGCGCATTCCGGGAATGCTGCCGATCAGCGTTGCCTGTCCGGTCGTGCTGTCGATAGTGTGGAGCGTCGTCGAAAGGCCGCCGCTGAATAGCGTCGTCGTTCCGAAGAGAACGCCGGTGCCGGGATCGACCGCAAGGCCGCTCCAGTTCTCGTCCGCGACGCCGACGCCGGTGCTGCCGACGACCGTCTCGCTGCCGGTGGTGGTGTCGAGATAGAGGAGATCGCCGGTGTCGAAGTCGATCGTGTAAAACTTCGAGAAATCATCGTTGATGAAAGCGCCGCCGACGAGCGTGCGCGTGGTCGGGGCGATGACGGTGACATTGGCGGGATTCGCAGCGTCGAGGCTGACGAACGTGTTGCCGTCGATGACGTTGAGGTTGACGCCGAACGAGGGCACGACCGCGCCGCGCGGCGTCTTGTCCTGCGCGAAGAGCGCGCTCGCTCGTTGGTGCGGCGCGAACACGGCGCTGTCGCGGGCTTCGATCGCGCTCGTCGTCGCGGCGCGGAATATTCCCGGAAAGAACGGCGATGCGTTGCCGGGCGCTTCCGCGAGCGTCCAGTCGAGGTCGCGATTGCCATCGTTGCCGATGTTCAAGATCGCGGTGGTCGAAGCTCCGGGTGCGACGGTCGCGTCGAGCTCTGGCGGCGTCAGGACCATGTGCGGCGCGCCGACGGCGATCGTATCGGCGTCGCTGTCGCTATAGCTCGTCGATGCGGTCGGCGTGAACGCGATGACGCTGCCGGCGCCGACCGAAGCGGTGTCGTACGAGAATTGCGCGGCGTAGCTGCCTTGGTTGAGGCCGATCGTTGCCGAAATGCCGTCGTCGAACTCGGTGCCGTCCATGTCGACGTCGGCATAGGCGAACACGATCCGGTTGCTGCCTTCGTAGAGGATCGCCTCGAATGTCGCGGGATCGGTGTTGTCCGCGCCGTCGTAGTGGACGCGATCCTTCCACTCGACGATGAAGCGCCGGTTTGGCGCGTCGCCGCGCGTTTCCGTGTAGACGCCGCCGGTTTCCGAATCGAAATCGTCCCAGAACGGCAGGATCGCCGGACCGAGCGTGTCGTTCGGAAGTTCGAGATTGTTGTATCCGACGTCGCCGCCGGTCGCGTTGAAGAGAATGCCGCCGTTGTTGCCGACGACGATGTCTAGCGAGTGCTGCCCGAAGAACACGAAATCGAACGGCATCGTGATGTCGGCCTCGCCGTCGTCGTCGAGGTTCAGGTTGTCGCCGGTAGCACTGATGTCTTCGAACTCAGTGCCCGCGGGAACGCCGTCGAAACCGTCGACGAAAATCGTGTCGGGTGTCGTGCCTTCACTCGCAATCGTGTACTCGGGCAATGCCGTCGAGGCGGTCCACGTCGATGTGCGCGTTTCGCTGACGCTCACCGTGCGGATGATGTTGTACTGAAGCGTTTGCCCCGCCGGCAAGTCCTGCGCGTAGTCCTGCAGAACGATGCCTTCTTGCGTGTCGACCAGCGTGTGATAGTGGAGATCGTCGCTGCTCTGGTTGATGACCGTGTAGCAGTAGTTGATCGAATCGCCGAGCGTCGCCTGCAGCGTCTGCTCGGTGCCGCACGAGCCCGGCGTCGTGTCGGCGCTTACGGTCACGTGCAGATCGATTTGCGCATACGCGGCGTCGGCGATGCCGACGCTCAATACAAATGCGATTGCCCGTGCGAAGCAAAGGTGGTTGCGAAAACGCATGGCGCACCTCGTAGGGATGGCGCGAATGCCTGAGCTCGGCCGAGGCAGACTTTCTGCCGCGGCCAACTACCTTCCTAATAGTAGCGGCGGTCGTGGATGTCAAATTGCAATCGCACAAAACTATACTGCGCCGCGTTCAGAATCCGATGCCGAACAGGATCACCGGATCGCGTTCGGCGATTTCGAGGCGCCGCTCTTCGCGAAGTCCGACTTTTTCGAGAAGCTTCGCCGAATCGCGATTGTTCGGCGAAACGATCGCGACGACGCGGCCGAGATGCAGCGCGTCGCGCGCATAGTCGAGCGTCGCCTGCGCGGCTTCGCGCGCGTAGCCTTGCGCGCGATACGCGGGCAGGAACGCGAAACCGATATCGACGTCGTCCAGCGTGTCGCGCTTGATGAGTCCGCACAGGCCGATGACGGCGCCGTCGCTGCGCTGCTCGACGCGGAAGAGCCCGAAGCCAAGCCGCGCGTACATGTCGATCGGTCCTTTCTCGAGATATCCGCGTGCGTCCTCGAGCGTGCGCACGCCCTTGTCGCCGATGTAGCGCAGCCAGTCCGGATCGTTGACGAGCTCATGAATGAACGCCGCGTCGTCGAGCGTCAGGCGGCGAAGGATCAGGCGTTCGGTTTCTATGACGATCACTGTGCGTATTTCCTTCCTTAAAAATCGAGTACCGAATCAAGCCCGCGATGCACCCCGATCAGCGTCGATACCTTGCGGATCGCCAGCAGCGCTCCGTCGACATAAGGCTTGGCGCTGCCGCCGGCGTCGTGGCGGATCGTGAGCCTCTGATCCGGCATGCCGAACACGATCTCCGCGCCGATCACGAATCCCGGGAGACGGATCGAATGCACTTGCGTGCCGGACACGGTGGCGCCGCGCGTCTCGCGCGGTCCTGCGATCTTGTCGAGCGGAATCGTCGTCGCAGGCGCGCGCACCTTGGACAAACGAAACGCAAGCTCCCGCGCGGTGCCGCTTGGCGCATCGATTTTCGCGTCGGAGGCGTAGTCGATGATTTCCCACTGTGGAATCACGCGCGCCGCCATCTCGGCAAATTTCTGCAGCAGGACGACCGTCAATGCGAAGTTCCCGCAGGCAAGCACGCCGCGCTCGTTCTTACGCGCGGCGGCGTCGATCTCAGCGAAGTCGTCGTCCCCGAGGCCCGACGTGCCAATGACCACATGCGCGCCGCGCTCGATCGCGGTCAGGATGTTCGCTTTCGCGCTATCAGGTTTTGTGTATTCGACGAAGACGTCGCAAGGCTCGGACAGCGCCTCGGCGGCCGACGCATGAATGCGCGCCGTCAATCGCGGATCGCCGACCACCTCGCCAAGCATGCGACCCGCGTTCTTGCGCGACACTGCGGCGAAGAGCGCGAGATCGTCGTTGCCGGCGATCGCCCGCGCGAGCTCGGAGCCGGCCCAACCTGTGGCGCCGGCGAAGCAGATTTTCAGCGGCATGTGTCGAGCACCTCGATCGCGACGAGGATCGCGCCGATTCGCGATCTCATGCGTGTCGCAATCCTACCGTGCGGAAGTCAGAGCGTCACGCACGCGATCGTGCGTTCGCGCAACACGGCTTCCTGATGAAACGTGGCGCGATAGTGCTCGATGATCCTGCGCACCGCCGATTCCGCCGCCGCATCGTCGGCGTGAACGAGCACGACGACATGTCCGGGCTCGCGCACGGTATCGCCGTTTTCGCCGCGCCATGCGCCGTGGCTGTCGAACACCGTGAAGCCTTGCGGGAATTCGTGCGCGAGCACGGTCGATTCGAAATCCGCCCATTCGTTCGAGCCTACGTCTCCGCCGCCCGGGATCGACGAGCCGAAATAGAGCGTGTCGCGGATCAGCGTTTTCTCGGCAGGTTCGCTGATGCGGCAGTACAGGCGATGCTCGCGCGCCCAATCGACGGCGCAACCTTGCAGCGCGAGAGTCATCGCAACAAGCGCCGCGATGATGCGCGTCTGGGGTGTGCGGCTGGCGCTCGCCGGTTTCATGCGCGCTATGTACACGAAAGCGAAGCGGGATGCACGATCGTATTGGAGTGGAATACGGTCGCGAAGCTTGCCCTCATCCGCGCCTTCGGCGCGGCCTCTCCCGCAAGCGGGCGAGGCGAAGGCGTGCGCCGGCCATGATCTTCGGCAGGTGCGCGAGCCACGCGATCGGGCACACTCGCCGCTTTGCCGAGGAGAAGTGCGCGATGAATGTTGCGGGCCGGATCGTGATCGCCTTCATGATGGCCGTATCGACCGGTGCGGTCTGCGCGGCGTCCGCGCCGGCCGAGAAGCCCGAGTCCAAAGCGCCCGCGGATATCGCGACGGCCACGCGCGGCAGCGAGAAAATCGACGGCTTCTTCGATATTTATCGCGATGCCGCCAAGGGTCGCGTGCTGCTCGGCGTGCGCGACCTCGACACGCCGTTCCTCCTGGTCACCTCGCTGCCGTGGGGCCTCGGCTCCAACGATGTCGGGCTCGATCGCGGGCAGAGCGGCGAATCGCACCTGGTCGAATTCCGCCGTGCCGGAGCGCGCCTTCTTCTCGTCGAAGACAACACGAAGTTCCGCGCGGTGTCATCGAACGCGGACGAAGCGCTGAGCGTGCGCCAGGCGTTCGCCGAATCGGTGCTCTGGGCCGGCGACATCGTCGGCGAGCGCAAAGGTGCGGACGCGGAAATCGTCGCCGATCTCGGCTCGCTGCAGACGACGGACCTTCACGGCATCGCGCGCCGGCTCGCCGATGCCAAGCAGGGCAAGTACGAGCTCGACGACAAGCGCAGCGCAGTGATCGTCGGCGATGCGAAGACCTTTCCCGACAACACCGAGCTCGAAGCGATGCTGACGTTCAAGGGTCCCGGCGATCAGGCGTTCGTCAAGGACGTCGCGATGCAACCTGAAAGCCTGACCTTGCGCCAGCACTTGAGCTTCGTCCGCCTGCCGCCGGCGGGTTACTCGCCGCGCGCGTATCACCCGGCATCCGGCGCATTCAGCGTCGGCTACTACGACTTCGCACAACCGCTCGCGTCGAGCCTCGACGTGCGCTTCCAGCCGCGCTTCCGGTTGGACAAGACCGATCCCTCCGCCGCGCAAAGTCCGGTGAAGAAACCGATCGTGTTTTATCTGGACCGTGGCGCGCCGGAACCCGTGCGCTCGGCGTTGCTCGAAGGCGCGAACTGGTGGAAGAGCGCATTCGAGAAAGCGGGATTCAAGGATGCGTATCGCGTCGAGCTCTTGCCCGAGGGCGCGGACCCGATGGACATCCGCTACAGCATCATCACCTGGGCGCACCGATACACGCGCGGCTGGTCGTACGGTCAACCGATCGTCGATCCGCGCACCGGCGAGATCATCAAGGGTTCGGTGACGCTCGGCTCGCAGCGCGTGCGGCAGGACATTCTGATTGCCGAAGCGCTGCTCGCGCCGTACGACAAATCGAACTCGGGAGAGCTTGCGAACGAGGCGCAGCAGATGGCGCTCGCGCGCCTGCGCCAGCTCGCTGCGCACGAAGTCGGCCACGCGCTCGGCTTCGCGCACAACTTCGCGGCGAGCCGGCTCGGCAACGGATCGGTGATGGATTATCCGCATCCGCTGCTGAAGCTCGATGCAAGCAGCGCGATCAGCCTCGATCACGCTTATGGCGTCGGCGTCGGACCGTGGGACGATTTTCTCGTCGCGCACGCGTATGGCCAATTTCCGCCCGCACAGGAAGCCGCGTCGCTCGCGAAGCTTCGCGCCGACATCGCCAAAGCCGGCTTCCGCTACATGAGCGATCCCGACGCGCGCGCGCCCGGCGATGCGGAACCGGATGGCCTCTTGTGGGACTCGGGCCCCGACACGCTGAAGACGTTCGATGCGCTGCTCGCCGTTCGGCGCAAGGCGCTCGATGCGTTCTCGATCGGCGTGCTGCCGCCGGAGCGTCAGGCAGGTGAGCTCGAAGCACGGCTCGTGCCGGTCTATCTATTGCATCGCTATCAGACGGAAGCCGTCGCACGTTTTGTCGGCGGCGCGGACTACGCCTATTCCGAAGCTGCGGACCGTCAAGCCGGAACGAAAGCCGTTCCCGCCGAAACGCAGCGTGCAGCGCTGGATCGCCTGGTCGCGACGCTCGGCGCCGATCAGCTCGCGCTGCCCGCGAACGTGCTCGATCTCGTCACGCCGCCCGGCAACGACTACGTGCGCAGCCGCGAATACTTCGCGACCAAGACCGCACCGCTGTTCGACGCATTTGCGGCCGTCGAAGCCGCCGCTGCGCAGACCACGCAATTTCTGTTCGCGCCGCAGCGGCTGAACCGCGTCGCGTGGCAGCACGCGCGCGATGCCGGCGAGCCAGGCATCGGCGAGGTGCTCGATGCCGTGTTTCGCGGCACGTGGCAGCGCGACGTGCCGTCGAGCGTGCCCGCCGCTGATGCCGTGCAGACCGCCGCAAACTGGGTCGTGCTAGACGCGCTCTTGCAGACGCTGGAAGCCGGCCAGCTGCATGCGCAAGTCGATGCCGAGGTGCGCGCTTCGCTCGTCGCGTGGCAGAAGTGGCTCGCGAAGAATCCCGGCCGCGGCAGCACGGCCGCGAGTCGCGAAGAAGCCGCGTCGACGATCGCGAAATATCTCGCCGATCCGAAGTCGGTGAAGTTGCGTCCGTTGCCGGTGATTCCGCCCGGAGCGCCGATCTGACGCTAATGCGCGCCGCGAGCGCGATGTACGTCGACAACAGCGGACGCACGCTACCTCGCATCGTGCGTCCGCCTCTTGACCTCGGCTATTGCCCCGTTTCGACGATGATCACATGGATGTCCGTGATGTGCTCGGACGAATGTACCGTCGGTCCGTTGATGAATACGTCGCCGGTTTTCGCGTCGAGCTCCTTGACCGTTCCGTCCGGCGACGTGAACTTGCTCTTGCCGCCTTTGAGAACGTAAATGACATGCGCCGGATGCGAATGCATGCCGACCTTGTCGCCGGCTTTCGCCGTGTAGTCGATGACGCGGACTTTGCCTTCTTGCTTGAGGATATTGCAGTTCTTCGGCTCGACCGCGCAGCCGTCCTTGTATTCCTCAGCGACGCAGGTAGCGGATGCCACGAGCCCGATTGCTAGCGCGACAACGAGACAGGAATTCTTCATGGTTCCCCCCGACTTTGGCGACGCGCCAGGCGCACTGGCCTGGCTGCGTCAGGTTGGCGGATCTGTTCAAACCCCGTTTCGACGGAAAAAGCCACGGCGAGCGTCATCGCACAGCGACGACACCCTTAGCTTTCCAGGTTCCGCGACTTCTCCCGTCGGCGAGCCTACGCCGATTCAGCGCGCGATAAAGCGTTTTTCCGGCGATCCGGAAAAAATACAGCGCGGCTATTTGCGCTCGATGAGATCCCAGCGGTTGCCGTAGAGATCCTCGAACACCGCGACGGTGCCATAGCTTTCTTCATGCGGCTCGCGCACGAATACGACGCCGGCGGCGCGATACGCCTCGTAGTCGCGCTGGAAATCGTCGGTGTAGAGAAACAAGAACACGCGACCGCCGGTCTGGTTGCCGATGCGCGAGGACTGCTCGTCGCCGACTGCGCGCGCGAGCAGCAATGAAGTCCCGGACGAGCCGGGCGGGGCGACGACGACCCAGCGCTTGTTCTGTTCCGGAACGAAGCGGTCTTCGACGAGCGAGAATCCGAGCACGTCGACATAGAAGCGGATCGCCTCGTCGTAATCGCGGACGACCAATGCGACGATGCCAATCGATTGCTGGTTCATCGAACGCGATCTACGGCACGCGCTTGGCGTCGATGCGGGTGCGCACGCTGCGAAGATTCATGTCCAGATGCAGCCATTCGCCTTCGCGCTCGATGCCGACCGGCAGCAAAGCGCGCCGCGCGCCGACGCTCATCGACACCGCTACGCACGGCTCGCCCTCGGACATGCCCGTAATAGTGCCTTTGCTGAAATCCCCGCGCAGCGAGCACGCTTCCAGCGACAGCCAATCTTTCGGATCGAACGTCGCCGCCGCCGGCGTCGCGGACTGCTTGAGCTGATAGTAAGGAACGAGCGCACCACTGCCGTCGTGCTCGACGCGCGTCTCGAACGCCCATGTCTGCTCGTACGAAGTCTCGGCGTCGGTATCGATGCGCACATGCCAAAGCATCCAATCCGCCTGCGGCGTCGGCTCGACCGTGACGCTGACATGCGGAATCGGCTGATCGGCACCGGAGGGAGCTTTGTCGACCTGTTCGCGATTGTCGAAGTGTCCTTGCAGCAGCGTCTTTACGTTCGCTGAGACGGCTTGCGAAGGCTGCGCCGCGTAGCCATTGCCGAGCAACAAGAATGCCGCAACGATCAGGAGTGTCGGTCTCATGGCAACACCGCGCAGTGGTTTGACTTCGAGCGAGGCTAACCGCGGCTGTACGTTCCGTCCATCACGTGAATCATGAATTTGTTCCGGAAGCGGCAGCGTTGCTGTTCGCCTCTCCCGCTCGCGGGAGAGGCCGCGCCGCAGGCGCGGGTGAGGGAAGCACTTGCGGAACGCTTCACTGCGCTCACATTTTTCTCCCGCATCACAGAAATTTGCACGAACGCGCAACCGGTGCTACTTTGGTGCTACCTCCGTAGTTTCCCGAGGTTTTCCATGTCTACCACTTCGCTGAAATTGCCCGATGATATAAAGCGGCTCGCAACGAGCGCCGCGAAGGAAAAAGGCATGTCGCCGCATGCTTTCATGGTGGAAGCGATTCGCACGGCGGCTGTAGCGGCGAAACAGCGCGCGGAGTTTGTCGCCGATGCAGAAGCGGCGCGAACACAAGCAATGGCTTCGGGAAAGGGCTTCCCGGCGTCTGATGTCCATGCCTATCTTCGTGCTCGCGTGCGCGGACTCCGTACCTCGAAGCCCAAGGCGAAGTCTTGGCGCAGCTGACCTATACGGCCGGCGCACTGCGCGATCTCGATCGGCTTGCCGATTTTTTGATCGAAGCGGAGCCCAAGACCGCCGTTCAAACGGCGGAGTTGATTGCCGAAGCCATCGAGGTTCTCGCCAATCATCCGCTGGTCGGTCGTCGAGCGGAAAAGAGTTACCGAGAGCTCGTCATCTCGCGCGGCCACTCCGGCTACGTCGCGTTGTACAGCTACGAGCTACTCGAAGATACCGTTCTGATCCTCGCGCTGCGCCATCAGCGTGAAGCGGGCTACTCGGACGAGGCCAGTCCGTAAGAACACGCAGAGTACTTGCGCAGCGCCTCACTCAGACTTCCCTCATCCGGCGCTGCGCGCCGACTTCTCCCGCAAGCGGGAGAAGTGACAGCACGACGTCGAACCCGTGCTTTCAGCCCGGCGTCGCTAGCTTCAATCCGACAATCCCCGCGACGATAAGCCCGAGGCTGACCAGCCGCAGCGCATCCGCGGGCTCTCCGAAGAGCACGATGCCGAGAATCACAGTACCGACCGAGCCCACGCCGACCCACACGGCATACGCCGTTCCGACGGGCAGCGATTTCATCGCGACGCCGAGCAATACGATGCTGATGACCATTGCGAGCACCGTGCCGATGCTCGGCCAGAGTCGTGTGAAGCCTTCGGTGTATTTGAGGCCGATAGCCCAGCCGATTTCCAAAAGGCCGGCCAGAATGAGAAGAAGCCAGGACATGAGCGATCCTCGCGTTGGTTCGGGTCGTCCCGAAAGTGAGCACGCGATCCGGAGTCGTCTCCGGCATGAGGTTGCACGTCTATCGTGACACGCGCGACCACGGATTTATCGTCGCATCGCCAAGGCAAGCGCCGCCGCTGCGGCAAGCTTGTGTTTGGCTTGCCAAGGCGGCCCGATCGAACGGCCCATCGCGCGCAAGAACGCGTCGATATCCTCGCCGCCAAGCATCGTCGCCGCATCGCGAAATACACGTTCGCGATCGTACCAATGCACGGACCAGCCGCGCGCCTCGGCTGCAGTGCCAAGCGCTTCGCGATACATCACGGAATCGGCGACGTTCGCCGCGCGCGTATCTTTGATGCGCTCTTCGGTCGCCGGCGGAAGCGCGGGGCACACGCGAATAGCGATGCGCGCGATCGGTTGAGGCACCGCCGCAGCCAACGCATCGAGGCTCTCGCGCGCGCCTCGCGCGGCCGCCTCGCGCACGCGCTCGACGAGCGCGATGGCATCGGGCAGCGAAATCTTCCGTGCCCAAGGGCTGTCGACGTATCGACCCACCGCCCATGACCCTTCATGGTGATAAGGATGCGTCGGCAATCCGCGCGTGAGATCGATACGACGTCGATCGACGAGCCGGCCCTCCGCGTCGACGGTGACTAGGATCGCCGAGTTGCCGTGCTCGGCGACGCCGACGGCGGCTGCATGTTTTGATCGCGCGTCCATGATTCCATTCCGCTCCCGGCCGCCATAGGGTGGGGTTGCGCCCACCGCCCGATTATCCCGCGCGCACGTCACCTTCGCGATGCTTCGGCGCAGTGGCGCCGAATGTAAAGGCGGCCGCGACAACCCGCCGTTCACGTACCCTCGCGCGGCCGCGGCGCAATCGTGACGTATGTCTGTCATGGCAGAGATCCGTCAGCAAGATCCATTGAATTGCGATGCACGGCTTGCGAATACTCGCGGTTTGTCCGCCGCCCTACCACACTGACATTCCTTATCCCCAAAGGAGATTGTGCATGACGTACTCCGCAAGGCTCGTTCCGTTCGCAACGGCTTCAGCAGCGATTCGACACGTCGCGCTGAACTCACTGTTGCTCGCCTGCGCTGCCGTTCTGGCGGCGCCGGCTTCGGCGCGAGCAGATCAGCTGTCCACCGCCCTCGGCCCCCTCGACTGGCTGCAGGAACAGCAAATCACCGCCGACGACGGCGCACCGAACGCTGAGTTCGGCGTCGCGGTTGCGCTGCATGGCACGACGGCGATGGTCGGCGCTCAGCAGGCGACGATCGGCGCCAACGAAGATCAGGGCGCGGTCTACGTGTTCGATCAATCGGGCAGCGGATGGACACAGTCGCAAAAGCTCACCTCGAGCGACGGCGCGGCGTTCGATACGTTCGGCGACGCCGTGGTTTTCCAGGGCGACACGGCGATCGTCGGTGCCTATGCCGCTACGGTCGGCCAAAACGCGTACCAAGGCACCGCCTACGTGTTCACGCAATCGAACGGCACATGGAGCCAGGCGCAAAAGCTCACATCGGATGACGGAACGGAGTTCAACTACTTCGGCTATTCACTCGCGCTCGACGGCACGACCGCCTTCATCGGCGCCGACCTGCTCGGCGCGGTCTACGTGTTCAACGAATCCGGCGGCACCTGGACCCAGAGCCAGAAACTCACCGGCAGCGACGAGGGAGTGGGCGACATATTTGGCTACTCGGTCGCCATCCAGGGTTCGACCGCCTTCGTCGGCTCTTATGGCAACAACGGTTATCAGGGCGCCGTTTACGTCTTCACCGAAACGGGCGGCACGTGGACCGAAACACAGAAGCTGACCGCCGCCGACGGCCTGCCGAACACGTATTTCGGCTACGCCGTCGCGGTGTCTGGATCGACGCTGATCGTCGGCGCGTGGGGCACGAATCCCAATGGTGATGACACCCGCGGCGCGGCTTACGTGTTCACCGAATCGAACGGCACCTGGACCCAGACGCAAGAGCTCGTGTCCGACGACGGCGCGCCGTTCGACAAGTTCGGTCATTCCGTTGCGATCGATGGCGCGCACGCGGTCATCGGCGCGGATGGCGCTCTCAATGCGCAGGGCGCCGTGTATGTCTTCGACGAATCCGGCGGTACCTGGACGCAGTCGCAAAAGCTTCTTGCGAGCGATGGCCAGCACAACGACGGGCTCGGATTTCCGGTCACGCTCGACGGAACGCGCGCCCTGGCCGGCGCGTGGGGCTGGCCCGCCGGCGCGGTGCAGGGTGCCGCGTATTTCTTCACGGCCGCCGTCGACAACGACACGATATTCGCGGATGGGTTCGACGGCGCGACGCCGTAGTTTCATTGACGATGCTGCGATCGCAACGTCAAGCCGTGCAGCGGCGGTGGTGATCGCGGCGTACTCACCGGATGGCTTCGGCGCACGCTGACACGAAAATGTGTCAGCTCGAGTCGACTCGAAGTGGCAGACTGCCGCTACCGCCTTCGAGGGCAGCCGATGGAGATGTGTCATGAACGTCGTTCGGCAGGCCAACGGCGAGCAGGCGACGATGTGGAACGGCGTCGCGGGACACGCCTGGGTCGAGACGCAGGCGCTGCTCGACCGCGTCCTTGAACCGTTCGAAAAGCTCTTGACCGAGGCCGTCGCCGCACGCGCGCCCGCGCGGTTGCTCGATGTCGGTTGCGGCACCGGCGCCACGACGATCGCCGCCGCGCGACGCATCGGATCGGCAGGCCGCTGCCTCGGTGTCGACATTTCGCAGCCGATGATCGAGGCCGCTCGCGCGAAGGCGCACAGCGCAGGCGTTCCGGCGGAGTTCGTTCGCGCCGACGCGCAAACGCACGCGTTCGATCGCGCCAGCTTCGACATGATCATCTCGCGCTTTGGCGTCATGTTCTTCGACGACACGGTCGAAGCGTTCGCAAACCTGCGACGCGCTGCAACCGACGACGCCGAACTGCGGCTCTTCGTCTACCGCACTCCCGCGGAAAATCCCTTCATGCTCACCGCCGAGCGCGCCGCAGCACCGCTACTGCCGAGCATGCCTGCGCGCGATCCGGATGCGCCCGGGCAATTCGCGTTCGCCGACCCGCGACACGTCGAGCGCATCCTCGCGGACGGCGGCTGGACCGACGTCGACATCCAGCCGGTCGATGTCGCGTGTCGCTTTCCGGAAGGCGAGCTCGTTCGCTGGTTCACGCAGCTGGGTCCACTCGGCCGTGTCCTCAACGAAACCGACGAGCACACGCGCGCGCAAATCGTCGCGGCGGTCCGCGCCGCTTTCGATCCCTACGTGCACGGCGATGAAGTGCGCTTCGATGCGGCCTGCTGGCAGATCGTCGCCCGCGCGGCGCGCGCGCCGCGCTGAATCGGGACGAGCGGCGCATGAACGTGACGATGGCCCCTGTCGTGCAAGCAATCCTGATCGGCGCAGGCGCAACGCTCGTCATCGATGCGTGGGCACTCGGCCGGAAGCGGCTTCGCGGGATTGCGCTACCGGATTACGGTCTCGTCGGTCGCTGGATCGCTCATCTCGCGCGCGGCCGCTTTACGCACGATTCGATATCGGCGTCGCCGTGCGTCCGCGGCGAGCGCGTGATCGGGTGGACCGCTCACTATCTGAACGGACTGATGTCGCCTCTCCCGTTTGCGGGAGAGGCCGCGCCGAAGGCGCGGGTGAGGGGACGCTTGCGAAGCGCTTCACTCCGATTCCCCTCATCCGGCGCTTGCGAGTCGAGCTCGTTCGCGCCATCCGAAACGGACATTCCTTGGCCATGGTTGCGCTATAACCCTGGGCGAAATTGAATAGGGCGCAGCAGTTTGCCCATCCGTTGACCTAGAGGCACGAAGGTCGATGTCGCCAGTCCAAACACGCAGTTTTCTGAGGAAGTCATGCATCGCTTCTGCTCGATACGACGACACCGGTGGATGCTCATTTGTCTTACGGCCCTTGTCTGGAGTGCTACTTCCTCGATACTCGCAAGGGAGGCCCAAGCTTCTTCGGGCGAGAAGACAGAATCAGCGCTCTCTGCGCCATCGGAGTCCCCGGAGTGCCCAAGCGGTATCGTCGGGCGCGCAGCTCGGGCTCTTCATTTTGCCGGGGACGAATCTTTTTGGGAGGGTCAGGACAGGAGTGCGTGCCGACTCGATCCAGCGCATCGCGATAGAGCCATCGTGGCGCTTACGCACGTGCCGGGAGAGGAGAGAACCGGCAAGTTGGATGAAAGCGGCACCTCCTTGGCGCGTGACCTCGACATCGTGCTCATGCAACCCAGCGACGACACAATCATTGCCCGCGGTCATTGGGACCTCGAGATTCAGGACGACGCACAGCGGCTCGAGAGCGTCGCGGTCGACACCGGGCGCTACGTGCTTGCCGAGGGCAAGCGTGCCTTCGGCATCCGCACGATCAATTCGACGCATTGCACGTGTTTCAACAACGGCTGGGAAGCACTGACGCTCTTCGTTCAGAACGAGGACCGCGTCGATCTCGTCCTGCGGACCCAAGTGAGCGGATGGCAGGCAGAGTCTGATGGCTTGGAGGAGTCTCATCCCCCTTGCAGTCTGTCATCCACCGAGTGGCACAGCACCTTGGCCGTCGGCCGGCGCGACCATCACGGTATGTCGGACCTGGAGCAGCTCAACGTGAAGCAAGCGAAATACGAAGCGGATGAAGTCGCCGCCAAATGCCCCGAGCTGCCGCCCAAGAGAACCGTGACGACTTGGCGGTTCGATGGCCGTGAATACAAGGAGCTGAAGACTGGAAGCGGTCAATGACAGGCTAGAGCTCTTTTGCGATGTTCAAGTGCATCGCGTCGCCTCTGAGCCATAGGGTGGGCCTCGGCCCACCGTTTCCGATGATCGCACCCGCGCAACGCCCTCAACGCGGCGTCGCGCGAATATAAAGGCGCGACGTCAGGTCGCATCTATTTATTCCAGTCTTTGCCAGACAGAGATCGGAATCGTGCCGTCCGGCCTCGGCGGCACCCGATAAGTCAGCACGCCGTCCTTCAACGTGTACTCACGCTTCTGACTCGCGCCTTCCCAATTCGGGAACGATGAGCCTTCGATCTTGAAGGTCAGGATGTGCTGCTCGGCATCGGCAACGACGGTCCCGTAGTGCGTGCTGGATCCGAGAGCTGCCGATGCGTACTCATCGGCGCTGCCACGCGCTTTGTCGCCCGAAGCGAAAGTCAGCCGTTCCGACTTGAAGATTTGCAGGGAATAGCGCCCCTTCGAGTCGACGATCAGGCGGCCCTTTGGCGAGTCTCCGTAGTCTCGCGTCCGTTCGCCACCCGGCAGGATCTTGTCCGCCGCCACCAGCACCCATGTGCCTTGCAGCGGTGAGTCCTGCAAGCGGCCGGGCATATCGCTGACGGCCAACCCGGCAGAGGTCGCGAGTGTCATGGCGAGAATCGATTTCATAAGGCAGGCCTGTGTGGAGGACTGAGCGAACGATACCGCTCAGCCTCCATTTTAAAAACGCATGTATGCTGATATCTGTCATTCAAAAACGGAATCATCGAATGAAGCCGCTCGATATCGGCGCGGTGCAGGCCTTTTTGCTCGTCGCGGATTTGCAGAGTTTCACGCGCGCCGCCGATGTACTCGGCACCACGCAATCCGCCATCAGCATCAAGCTCGGCAAGCTGGAAAAGCAGCTCGGCCGGCGGCTTATGGAGCGTTCGCCCCGGCATGTCCGGCTGTCGGCCGAGGGCCTCGGCTTCCTCAGCGCAGCGCGCGAGTTGGTCTCGGCGCACGATCGGGCCACGGAGGCATTCGATGTCGAGGAGCGCAAACTGGTGGTCGGCATCAGCCATGAACTGGTCGGCAGCGAACTGCCGTCGCTGTTGCGGCGAATGAACATCCAGGACCCGAGCCTTCGGATGGAAATCCGCGTGGGTTCGACGCGGGATCTCATGCCGCTTTACGAACGGGGCGAGCTCGACGCGGCCTGGGTGCTGAGACCGGACGACCGCCGCAAGCAGGGCAAGGCCGTGTATGCCGAATCGTTCTCGTGGTTTTCCGCGACAAGTTCATTGCCCGTCCACCGCGAACCCTTGCCGCTGGCCACGCAGGGCAAGATTTGCCGCGTGCGCAATGCAGCAACCCGCGCACTCGACGACGCAGGTATCGCATGGGAAGAAGTGTTCATCGGGAAAGGGGCAGCGATCATCGGCGCGGCAGCGGCGGCAGGCTTGGCCGTCGCCGTGCTGGCGAAGCGCACCGCGCCCTCGGGCACGATCGATATCAGTCGCGTCCTCTCGCTGCCGTCGATCCCTGCGCAGGAAGTCATGCTCTATTGCGGTCTCAATGACCGACGCTCGCGGGAAGCGCTGCGGATCATGGCGCTGGCTTTTCAACAGGCAAACTGATCGGCCCGAATTCCGCGCAGCAAACGTCGGAAGAACCGCGTAATTGCGACGTGCCGATCCGACTAGCCCTTGGGCGGCGCGGTGTTCACCGCCAACTGCGCCTCGAACGCACGCTGGTACGCCGGCCGCGCTTCGCCGCGAGCGACATAAGCGGCGAGATTCGGATATTCGTCGAGAATCCCCGACGCTCTCAGCCGGAGCAGCACCGACACCATCATCAGATCGCCCGCGCTGAACGCACCGTCGAGCCAATCGGCATCGCCCATGCGAGCGGAAAGTTGATTGAGCCTGCCGCGTACGCGGTCCATGACCAGAGGCAGTCGATCCTCGTACCAGGATTTGTCGCGCTCCATCACCCGCGCCGCCGAAAGATCGAGAATCGGCGGCTCGACCGTGTTGACCGCTGCGAACATCCATGTGATCGCGCGTGCGCGTGCATTGGCATCGCGCGGCAGCAAGCCCGCGTGGCGCTCCGCGAGATGGAGCACGATCGATCCCGTCTCGAACAACGCGAGATCGCCTTCCTCGTAGGTTGGAATCTGGCCGAACGGATGAAGCGCCAGATGCGCCGGCTCCTTCATCGCGCGAAACGACACGAGGCGGACCGCGTAAGGTTGACCCACTTCTTCGAGCGCCCAGCGAACGCGCGTATCGCGCGCGAGTCCTTTTCCGCCATCCGGTGATTTTTCGAAGGCGGTGATCGTAATGGTCATCGTGACGCTCCTTTTTCTTCGCGGGTCCAGCGTGTTCAACCTGAACGAGTGCGGCTGCCATCACGCGGCATCCCTTGTAGGATTGCATTTCCGGGTCTATGAAATTTTGCGCGATTGTGGAGTTTGTGTCCCGGATTTCTATCCACTGCCACGGAAGCAACCGCGATGCCTTGTCGTCCCAGCGCTTCGAATGCCGCACCGAGTGTAAGCCGCCGCAACAGCACGACCCGCATTTATCCTACGCTCGCTCGCGCTACGCTTGTGTTCGCCGTCGTCGGGTGGACGTCGTTTGCGTACGCGGACATCTGCCGCGTCACCGACGTCGGCACGACGCTTGGTGACGGCAGCGACTGGGGCGTGCAGGCCCTCGCGCTGCAAACCGCATTGACGAGTCCTGCCTGCACCGAGCTCTGGGTCAAGGCCGGCCTGTACAAACCGACGACCGGTGCGGATCAGACCATCAGTTTCGGCATCCGTCCGGGCTTGACCGTCTACGGCGGCTTCAATGGCACCGAGACGACGCGCGATGCGCGCAACCCTGCGGTCAACGTCACGATTCTGTCCGGCGACATCGACGGCAACGACATCGACGCCGACAACAATCATATTGACGAGAGCACGGCCGACATTCAGGGCGCCAACAGCCATCGCGTGGTCATGATGGACGGCACCACGGCGGCCGGCACCGTCACCGCGAGCACCGTGCTCGACGGCTTCATCATCACCGCGGGCGACTACCTGGACAGCACCAACGGAAAAGGCGCCGGCTTGTACTGCAACGGCTCCGGCAGCAGCCATGAATGCAGCCCGACCCTGGGCCGGCTCGGTTTCATGGGCAACCGCGCCAGCTACGGCGGCGCGTTGTTCAACGACGGCGTATCCGGCACGAGCAGTCCCACGCTCGACAGGGTGACCTTCGCCGGCAACCTCGCCGCCAATTTCGGCGGCGCCATCTTCAACTACGCCGATTCAGGCGTGTCGAGCCCCGTGCTGACGAACGTCGTCTTCAGGGACAACCGCGCAAACGCGTATGCCGGTGCGATGTACGATCAGGGAAATAACGGCGGCGAGAGCAGTCCCGTACTGACCGACGTCACGTTCAGCGGCAACAGCGCCCTCAATCAGGGCGGCGCCCTGTTGAACAACAGCAATGGCGGTGGTTCGAGCAGCCCGACGTTGACCAACGTCACCTTCAACGCGAATGTCGCCGGCAGCCGCGCCGGCGCGATCTACAACGCGAGCGGCGCGGAAAGCGAAAGCAGCCCGAGGCTCGTCAACGTCACCTTCAGCGGCAACCAGGCCTACGACGGCGGCGCCATCTACAACTTTCCCAATGCCGGCGCGACCAACCCGACGCTTCGCAACGTGATCCTGTGGGGCGACAGCATCGATCCGGCCGGGCAGGGGCCGGAGATCTACAACAACGTATCCGCCGGCGGCGTCGCCGAGCCGACGATGACTTTCAGCATCGTCGAGGGCGGTGATGCGGGGAGCTTCCGTTCCGACGGAAGCACCGACACCGCATTCAGTTCCGGCATCGGCAACCTCGATGCCGATCCACTGCTCGGTGCGCTCGGCGACAACGGTGGCGCAACGCCAACGATGGTTCCTGCTGCAGGCAGCGCGGCGATCGACACCGGCACCAACACGGACTGCCCTGCTACCGATCAGCGCGGCGTCACGCGGCCGCAGGGAATACAGTGCGACATCGGCGCGGTCGAAGTGGAAGTCGACGTGATCTTCGCCGATGGCTTCGAGCAAGGATGAGAATGAACAAATGGGAACGGTGCGTGCGGTGACTTTTCGAAGACGGTAATCGTAAGGGTCATCCGCGACACTCCTTTTTTTCGCGGGTCCAGCGCATCACTCCCGCGAGCGCGAGAAGCGAGATAGGGTGGGCCTCGGCCCACCCACGCGATTATCCCGTGCGCAGGTCGCCACTGCGATACCGTCAACGCGGCGTCGCGCGAATGTAGAGCCGCCGCGGCACGCGAAGCCCGACACGCTGCAGCGCCAACTCGCCGCGCTTGTCGCTGATGAGATACGCCGCCGAGCCGATCGGAAAACCAATCGTCTTCAGCCACTCGCCGCAGAGGACGAGCATCGGCACTTTGAGGTTCTTCGCGTCGCTCGAAACCGTTGCGGATGAGAATATCCGGAACGATTCGGGGATTTGCGCGCGTTTCGGGCGCCGGCTGGACGGCGTCGGAGAAGCGGTGCGAGACTTGCGAGGCATGGTGTCTCCTTTTGCAGAAGTCACCATTTGGCTTTAAGCCCGCGGGGTGACGAGTCGCGCGAGGTTGGCGGATCGGCATAACCCAACCGACGAGCCCGAAGGCTCCCCCGCGCGACCCGCCGCAGAGCGGCGCGAATGCGCGGCACGACGCTGCGGCGAAGCCGAATGCGGTCGTGATGGGTTATGGAGGCCGCCAAGCCCCTTGTCGCGATTGAGCGACGGGTGGAGTCTAGGGGAAATGAGGACAGAAGCGAACTAGATCAGGCGCTGCTTGTTGCGCGTGCGCCGTCCAATCCCTTCCGCACCGCACGCGTCAAGGATCTGTCGAGTCACGCTATTCACGAGGAATGGTCATGGACATGATTGGCATTGTGGGGTTGATCATCGGTGTTGTGAGCTTCGCTGCGTCAATCGTCTTCTTTGTTCTCGGCAACCGTGCAGAACGAACTAGTCGGGCAATTCTCGATAAGATCAACGATGCAATTCAGAGCTGGCAAACTCAAATCATGAGCTCGAACATCGAGCTACTAAATTCGCGCGTCGAGATTGTTGGTAAGCAAGTGGCGCTTGAGGATGCAAAGGCGAAACATACGTTCATTGCGGAACTCTCAGAGCGAATCAAGTTTTTGGTCGAGCGTGCAAACCCGGACAATTTCGGTCCCCCACAATCGCACTTGCTGGGTCAGTTACTGGGCACATTCGAGGCTGTCAGTAAGTCTTCGCTACCACCAGAGCTGGTATCAAGGATAGTGTCTGACCATCTGGGTGCGTCAGGTCCGAAAAAATAGGGATTTTGCTCGAGTGCGGACGCTGAGAAGTTCAATTGCGCCGTATCGCTAATTCCACAATCGGATCTAAGAGAGGGAATAAGTGGGAACCTATGACGTTCAGCAAGTTTGTTTGAAGGGCCATCAGACTACAGACAGCTACAATCGGCACCCGCAGTTTCGACGGAAATACTGTCCAACCTGTGGTACTGAAACTATCTATGAATGCCCTTCATGCAAACATCCCATACGTGGTGACTATCACGTCGAGGGAGTGTTTGCGGTCTCGACTACTCCTGTCCCAACGCATTGCGAAAATTGCGGGACGGCCTTCCCCTGGACGGAGGCAAAACTCCAAGCCGCGAGGGTAGTGGGAAGCTCTGATCTACGTGACAGACTTAAGCTCGTCGAGGTGATCTGTGGCCGCTTCCATCTGGTGGCAAGGCAATTAAACAGTCGGCACGACGATCGAGGCACTCTTGAGATCAAAGATGAATATGACGTACAGGACCTTCTGCACGCGCTCTTGAAGATCCATTTCGAAGATATCCGACCCGAAGAATGGGCGCCTAGCTATGCAGGGTCATCCTCTCGCGTGGACTTCCTCTTAAAGGAAGAGCGTATCGTCATTGAGGCTAAGAAAACCCGAAAGACTCTAAAGGCGAAAGAGGTCGGAGAACAGCTGATTCTTGATATCGAGAAATACAAGAAGCACCCGGACTGTAAGATCTTAGTGTGCTTCGTCTATGATCCCGAAGGATGGATCGCAAATCCGCGCGGATTGGAGGCAGACCTCAGCTCCGATTCAGATGAATTCACAGCACGAGTTCTAGTAGTGCCGCGAGGACACTAGAGCGTCCGCCATTTGTGCGAGCAACCGGCAGTTTAATTTTTCAGGCTCCCATAAAAAAAGGGGTCAGGTTAATTTTCTTGTGAGAGAAATTGAACCTGACCCCCTTATTACCAAGCCCGTTGTCGTGATTGAGCGACTGGAGAAGTCTAGAGTAAAAGCTGGCGAATGCGAATTCGTCGCCAATTGGTCTTAGGAGCACCGATTTCCCAAAGTTGGAGCCAGCCGGTAGTTCGAGGAACCACTTCGGTGTCGGATCATTTCAGTACTTTCAGCGCTTTATGACCGAAGACATAGCATTAGCAAAATACTGCTCGGCGATGGACGAAGTGAAGAGGCGGATGCTAGTCATCGACTTCTTCACATCGAAAGCGGGTCACGCGCTGTTTAAGCCAACCACGCTCGAGTCCATAGCTCTTCAATTCCGCAAGATTCTTGAGCTTGTAGCGATGGCTTCGCTAGTCGCTAACAAACATGCCTATGCAAAGGCATATGCGGACTTTGCGAGGCATTGGAATGCGAAGTTCCTCTTGCGCGACCTTAAGAAGATCAATCCCGATTTCTACCCAGTGCCATTCAGAGAGCTTCCTCCTACGAAACCAGGAGTCGTCAAGGACTGGGAGGATCTAACAAGCGGGCATCTCACGCAGGCCGATTTCGTTCGGCTCTATGATGGCTGTGGTGGAATGCTGCACGCGAGAAATCCCTTTGGCTCGCCTCTGAAATATGAAGCATTTGAAAATGAGATCGGCTCTTGGCACAGCAAGATCGTCACTCTGTTGAACTGTCATAGAGTCCAACTATTGAACGGCAATCTCTACGTGATTCACATGAAGGAAGAAGGCCATGACGATGTGCGGGGATACATCTTTGCGCGCCACCCTATGCCACTCGCATGACTGCCGGCAACCCTAACTCTAGAGGTTGGACACACCGGCGATACTTCAACGAGTACCGCCTCAATGTCGAGCAGTACGGCGAAATTCTTGTTTGCCAAGCATTCGGTGGAAAAAAGCTTGGCGACTCGCAGCCTTGCTTCGACGTTGAGGCTTCGACGACTCAAGTTCGCGGACGCCTGACCTCGGCTGGAATATCGGGCGGACGCGATAGATGCCTGTGTGAGCGGTTCGATCGACGAGATCTTGCTCATCGAGGTTAAGTCGAAGCGCGCCAAGACGGAAACGGGCGTCGCCAACGTCGTTCACTGTAAGGACCACAAGATCGACGGAGTGAGAGGTTTTCCGCCGGCAACTCACTTCGCCGTCTTGCTCGTCGACGATGAGGGCCGTGTCGAAGACGCTTGGTTGTTCCCAACTGCCTCGGCGACGAGCCTTCGACGTATCCAAGAGTCGTTACATTCCAGTGCGCGCATTACGCAACGCAGTTTTGATGTCGCGCTCAGGATTGGTTGACATACGCGAAATCGTCAACGACGTGGCGACAACTGACATCTAGCAGAGGTTGCGCTGTTCGAGCGTCTAGGTGGGCATTTGTAGCGGAGGGTTCATGCCGCTTTGCGCGCCCCCAGCGAAGCTAGCAAATCATTCGCCGCCCGCAACCGCTCAGCCGTCCCTTCCAACGGCATCTTGAACCGCAACTTATCCTGCCCATCCAGCGCATACACTCGCGGCTGCGCCTGAATCATCTTGATGATGCGAATCGGCTCGATGTTCGGCTGCGGACGGAAGATCACGCGCCCGCCATTCGCGCCGAGCTCCAGCTTCTTGATGCCGAGCGGCGTCGCGGCGAGTTTCAACGACGTGATCGCGAAGAGATTCTTGACGGCGTCGGGCAGGAGGCCAAAGCGGTCGATCATCTCGACTTGCAGTTCGCGCAATTCCTCTTCGTCGCGTGCGCTCGAAATGCGCTTGTACAAGGTCAGGCGCGCGTTAACGTCGGGGAGGTAATCGTCGGGGATCAGCGCGGGGACGTGCAGCTCGACTTCGGCTTCGTGATCGCTGGCGAGGTCGAAGTCCGGAACCTTGCCGCTCTTGAGCGCGCGCACGGCGCGATCGAGCATTTCGGTGTACAGCGAGAAGCCGATCTGTTCAATCTGGCCCGATTGTTCTTCGCCGAGCAATTCGCCGGCGCCGCGGATTTCGAGATCGTGCGTGGCGAGCGTGAAGCCGGCGCCGAGCTCTTCGAGCGAGGCGAGGGCTTCGAGGCGCTTTTCGGCATCGGCGGTGATCGAGCGACGATCCGGAATGACGAGATACGCGTACGCGCGATGATGCGAACGTCCGACGCGTCCGCGCAGCTGGTGCAGCTGCGCAAGGCCGAAGCGATCGGCGCGGTTGACGACGATCGTGTTCGCGCTCGGCACGTCGATGCCGGATTCGATGATCGTCGTGCACACGAGCACGTTGAAGCGCTGGCGATAGAAATCGAGCATGACCTGTTCGAGCTCGCGCTCGGGCATCTGGCCGTGAGCGATGCGCAGGCGCGCATCCGGAAAAAGCTCGCCGAGCTCGCGCGCAGTCTTCTCGATCGTCTCCACTTCGTTGTGCAGGAAGTACACCTGGCCGCCGCGCGCGAGCTCGCGCTGGAACGCTTCGCGGATCAGCGCGGGATCGTAGACGCCGATGAAAGTCTTGACGGCGAGGCGGTGCGCCGGCGGTGTCGCGATGATCGAAAGATCGCGAAGGCCTGACATCGCCATATTGAGCGTGCGCGGAATAGGTGTCGCGGTCAGCGTCAGGAGATCGACTTCGGCGCGCAATTTCTTCAGCGCTTCTTTCTGGCGCACGCCGAAGCGTTGTTCCTCGTCGACGATGACGAGGCCGAGATCCTTGAACTTGACGTCGGCCTGCAGGAGCTTGTGCGTGCCGATCATGACGTCGATCTGTCCCGCGGCGAGCTTCTTCAGCGCTTCGTCGACTTCCTTCTTCGACTTGAAGCGCGACAGCACGTCGACGCGGATCGGCCAGTCGGCGAAGCGGTCGCGGAAATTCTGGTAGTGCTGTTGCGCGAGCAGCGTCGTCGGCACGAGCACGGCGACTTGCTTGCCGGCGGTCGCAGCGACGAATGCGGCGCGCAGCGCGACTTCGGTTTTGCCGAAGCCGACGTCGCCGCAGACGACGCGATCCATCGGCTTGCTTGATGCGAGATCGGAAATCACGGCGTTGATCGCCTGTTCCTGATCGGGCGTTTCCTCGAACGGGAATCCGGCGGCGAACTGCTCGGCCATCGGCAGATCGACCGGCAGCGCCGTGCCTTGGCGCGCCTCGCGCTGCGCGTAGATAGCGAGCAGCTCGGCGGCGACGTCGCGCACTTTCTCGGCAGCTTTCTTCTTGGCGCGCTCCCACGCATCGCCGCCGAGCGAGTGCAGCGGCGCGAGCTCCGGCGCCGCGCCGGTGTAGCGGCCGACGAGATGTAATTGCGAAACCGGAACGTAGAGCTTGTCGCCTTTCGCGTATTCGATCGCGAGGAATTCGCCGCCTTGTCCGCCGACGTCGAGCTTGATCAAGCCTTGGTAGCGGCCGACGCCGTGATCGACGTGCACGATCGGCGCGCCGATCGCGAGCTCGCCGAGATCGCGGATGATCGTTTCGGGATCGCGCGCGGCGCGCTTGCGGCGGCGGCTTTGTTGCGCGCGTTCGCCGAGGAGCTCGCGTTCGGTGAGGACGGTGATCGCGGGGGCGGTGAGGGCGAAGCCGGTTTCGAGGGAAGCGACGGTGATGGCGAAGCGAACAGCGTTTTCCGCACCCTCACCGTCATCCCGGCTTTCGCCGGGATGACGTGTTGTGGTGTCGCCCGCAAAATCCGACCACGATCCAACAATCGTCGGCTGCAAATGCGCGATCGCCAGCAGTTCCAGCAACGACTCGCGCCGCCCCGCCGAATCCGCCGCGATCAGCACGCGCCCCGGATACGCCGAGAGAAACCGCTTCAACTCGTCCGCCGTCTCGTCGCCCTTGCGATTGATCGGCAACATCGGCGCCGGCTGCGTGCCGGTGTCGACTGCGTGATCGTTCGAGCCCTTAGCCACAACGTCGATGCGCAGCGAATCGTTGAGCTGCTCGCGCAGCTGCTGCGGCGGC
>Ga0068862_100000448_pt1 | contig 44705 bp, 68 predicted proteins | sample KBSSwiS52_FD_66598 | JGI IMG/M metagenome (GOLD analysis project Ga0068862, IMG submission 66598) | Switchgrass rhizosphere microbial communities from Kellogg Biological Station, Michigan, USA - KBS Switchgrass S5-2 | ecosystem: Host-associated > Plants > Roots > Rhizosphere > Soil ...
CTACCCCTTCTGCAATAAATGCGCCAGGCGTAGATCAGGGTACAATAGTGCCACAAACGTACACAGTAGATCGCGGTACCCTCCTATTGGAGTATGGCCAGTTTCTTAATATGAATAAGGTTATTGCAACCTTTAATCTTGGACCAATGCCAAACGATTGGAGCTTGTGGCTCTTTGATCAAACCCTAAATGACTGGGTCGAAATCAATAATCCAACCATCGACGATATCACTGGAAAGGCTGAAATTTGGTGGAATGGTAGTGCATGGGTAGAAGAGCAGCAGCTTGATGAAAACGTATACCGTCACATTTCAAAGATCAAGCTTGAGGTACGTGCTTTAGCAGAGCCAAATAAGCGCTTGCAGGTTGTAGAGGTTTCCGGCCGACGTGAAATTGAGCTTACTGACCGTACTGAAGAGTATGCAATTAATGCTTCCATGGATTCACAGGATTTCATTTTTCCTGTTGGTAAGATGTCAGCAAATGACGGAAGTATTACATTTAATAACACTGACCTAAAAATGAACCACCAGGATTCAGCTTCTGATTTCTATGGAGCTTTAGTTGGTTGGTGCCAATACCGCACCTACGTACAATATGATCTCACTCCTTGGGGCGGAACAAACGAATACAACATTAGAACATCTACAATGTATGCCAACGACTACCAGCAAAACAATGAATGGCAATATACGGTAGAGCTATTTGATGTTCTCAAGATTTTGCAGACAATTGATTGTCCAGCTTTTCTTATCGAGAACCAATCACTTGCACGTGTTATTGCAACCTTGCTTGATATGGTTGGTGTTGATACCTATAGTTTTGAATTTGAGGACTGGGATAAGACAAATACTGTTAAATACTTTTGGTCGGACGGTACCGAAAAAGTATTCGATGTTCTTTCAAAACTTGTGCAGTCATTCCAGGCCGCGCTCTTTGTAGATGAAGATGGCATTATTAGATTGATCACCAGAAACGAATACACTCCTGTAGACGGAGAAGAAACCGTTTGGACTTTCCGAGGTGCCAAGGAAGGTCTAGATCTTCCGGACATCATCAAGCTCGATAAGAAGTACTCGTTGCAAGTAAACAAGGTCAATGTCAAATACACGAAGCGCCAGGTAAAGGTAGATGACCTTGATCTTACCCAGCAGCCATTAACCTCGACAGTATGGGAAGGTTCTGACGCAATTGTTTTGCGTGGTGCCCCATTGGTTAGATCACTTTTGGCCGAAGATCTATCAGCTATTCCATATCGTGTTAGGGACGGGTTTGGTACATACACTCCAAATAACTGCACTCTTACGCTTTCTACTGAAAAGGAATCACCCAACCTATTGTTGGGAAATCAAACTGGTAAGGTAGTGCCCATCGGTTCACCAACCAATATTCGTGTTGAATCAAACATGGTTAACACTTCTTCGGTTGGAAAAATGCATGCTGCCTGCTATGTTTACTTTAATTCTACAGTTTTCGATAATTTCTCAGCTGCAATAAATTGGTTTGATGAAGATAGGCAATATATGTCCACCAACTACAATTGGATTACTGTGCCTGGTGGTTCTTGGCAAAAAGTAGAAAATGTCTTTAGTGTTCCGCCAGGAGCAAAGTATTGTACTCTTTTGCCAATTTTGCGCAATGTCATTCAAACATTCTATCTTGATCTTACTCAACTTCATCCAGATGGATTTGAAGACAATTGGGATATTTGGGTAAGTTCTTCACGTGCTGAAACATGGCCATATTCTGGCAAGGTAAATATTGATGGCGAAATTATTGAATATAACGGAAAGTCATATAACTGGTGGGACTTTACAAGCGGTTATCCAACATACATGGAGGCTATGGTATACAATGATGATGAAAAGAAGGCTTATGATCGAAAGAGCTACTTGTCCTGGAAGGCAGCAAGTCAAGATCCTTTAAATCCAATCATCGGTGGCGTAAGTACTGACCCTGTTAAACAGAATCACTTTGTTGGTCGCTTGCGTCCAAAAACACGTGATGCTGATCAAACTGGTCAGCGCAGGTTTCATCCCCAAAACCAGGGACTAGGTTGGTATACCATGGACTTTTGGACAGGCCGATCAAATTCATGGGGATTCCCAGGTAAATACTTTACACCAGGAGGCAACCAATATAATATTGATGATCTTAAGGACTGGAATAAGCGAGTCAACTGGACTGAATGCCAGGGTCGTGTGAGTGTTAATGACAGCATTGTCACTATTGATAATGCTACAAACAATAGCGCGCCAGATCATGCTACCCATGCCACTGTTCTAGTCAAGGATCATGGCGATACTGAATTCCGTGAAATTGGTACTCGATTTAGAATTCGCGGCGGTACAAAAGGTAGAATAGTAATTCCATTCTACATGACCAATGCTGTTGGCTACGATAATGTCAACCCTCCAATCAATGAAGTATTTTATGCTACACGCTGCTACCTACTTAACGTAGCTACTTCAGAATACTGTGATACTACAGATCGAAGAGTGCATGAGATTTCAATGCAGTATAAGGATGGAGATAATCTTTACAGAGTCTGGTCTGGTGAAATTGCGGGAAATACAGGAAGGGTTAAGATTGATGCCGATAAATGGTATGATCTTGAGTTTGTATTCAGAGATGGCCAAGGTGAAACGCTTGAAGGCGGCGGTTATTATGGAGCCAGATCTGCAATTGAAATCTACTTAGACGGTGCCTACATGGATACTTGGTATCCCGAGTTGGACCACAATATTAGGCCAACAAGCCTAATTGGTATAGGTGCAATGGACACTACAATTGTTGATTTTGAGTACATTTACGGATCAACAACAGGGAGTAGAGGTAGGTTTGTCTATCCAGATAGAATGTTTGAAGCCAATACCTTACAGCTCCCAGCGGGTACAAATGTTGAGCGTTCGATAGAGCTGCCAATTGGTCTTGACTGGCTAGGAGCAGGTGTATTAAGTTTTGCTACCTGCGGTTCAAATGCGACAATCTCTGATTTGCGTGTTCAGCAATATAATTCAAAGAATCAGGTAGTCTTGTCGGGGAATGCCGGGTTGACCTTGAAGACTGATCAGCGAATGACATTTGAACTAGATGACATTCTACCGCTTCACGGTATTCTTAAAATTAAATACACATCGTCCAATCCTATTTCACTGTGTATGGAATTCTGTACTTCAAGAGTATTCCACTACGGCGTAGATAATGAGCCGGTTCCTCCTACCGAAAGCTTCTACGATATGGTTAAGAATGGCTATTTCTCAAGCAGATTTGAGGGTAGACTATATATTCCACATAAATACTCTGGTACCCAATACTCAACAGATGAAAGACCAACACCAATTTCTTTGAGTTACTTTTACGAAGATTTTGGTTCAATTGTTCACGAAATTCGTGACTTCAATGTTGATTTGGATAATGCACCAGCTAAGGGCATTTCAGTTTACAGCTCTAACCAGCATTCAAAGGTCATTGATTTTACATATAATCCAGTTAAGGGAATCTTTACGCTGGTTAATACATCCCACCGCGATGAGATCATTAATGGAACCGAGCAAATCGACGAATCTAATAGTATTGACCAGGCATTACTTTTGTATGGTTATATATTGGAGGATAAGGGCGAAGCAACCGAAACCGTAACTAATGATCTTAGTATTCTACGTCACGGTATCATTGCACAGGATCTGGATTCAGACTGGATCTTCTCCAAGGAAGAAGCACTGTCATTAGGTAAGTGGATTACTGATCACTGGGCAGATTCCATGGATGTCATCCTGTTGGACACATTCTGTAGTACATTTATTCAGATCGGTGACAAGGTAAATATTTACTACCCGAATGCCAACATTGATGAATCCTGGATGTTTGTTGTAACTGACAAATCTACAGTGTTTGGAGCAAATGGCTTAACCACCAGTGTCACTGTACGTAGAGTGCGCTGATCTTTTAGTTCTGCTATAATCAAAACAATGGAACAGATTCGTGCTACCCAAATTATCCCGGTCAGAGAGCTAAGTCAAAATCCATTTGTAGCTCCACCAAAGGATCTAGAGTTAAATACTAAGGAGTCTAATGGCACTGTAGTGCCAAAAGCCTCTATTAGTGTGCCAATAAATACTGGAATTGATTATGATCCAGTACTAAACCCTGGTGGACTAAGCTATGGTGATGGACTAAATGACGCAGCTCAGCCACCAGCAGTGCCGCATATTATTGGCATTAAAGAACAGATAGTAAACATGCATGATGATGGAACTTCAACAATTGATCTAGTTCTGAAGATTGAAGATATTCCAGGTGTTACCGAATACGACATAAGGATTGCTAAAGATAATGGCAACCTTTAAAAAGTGTAAGAAGTGTAATTTAGAAAAAGATAAAGAAGAATTTAGCAAGATGCGTACCAGTAAGGACGGTCTTTTTCCTAATTGCAAAGAATGCACTAGCAGATATATGGCTAAGTATTATGAAAATAACAAAGAGAAGCAAAAACTAAGTGGAATAGATTTTCGAAAAAGTAATCCATCATATCGTTCTGATTACTATCTAAAAAATAAAGAAACGAATATTGATAAAAATATTGAGTGGCGCAGGAACAATAAAGATAAAGCCAATGCCATGACTCGTAAGCGCCGAGCCACAAAGTTAGATCAGCTTGGATTTATGCCGAAGGACCATGAACAAAGGATGCTCGATGTGTATGGCTCGAAATACTGTATGCGATGTAGTTCGGACAAAAACATACACATAGACCATATTATTCCAGTTTCAAAAGGCGGATTATGGTGTTTAAGTAACTTTCAATTTCTTTGTGAAGGATGTAACATTTCCAAGGGAAATAAGCATTCAACAGACTATAGAAACGAAGGTCAAAAATATGATATGTTAGTTTACATGTCATGGATGGAGAAGTGTATAAGGTGAATGTCAGGGGAACCTATAAGCTGACTACACAAAATGGAATTGTGGTCGCTAAAAATATAATTACTACTGCTGGCAAAGCCAGCATCCTTAACGCCGTCGCCGGTAAGTCTGTGGGTTTTGCTACATCTTTGGTGGCTGGAATTGGTGCCACTACTGCAACAGTCAATGATGCCGAATTAGAGTATGCAGTTGGTGGCAATGATGTCAATGCCGTAATCGCAGATCTTGTCAATGAAAAGCTATATTTTAAGGCTACCTTGCCATCCACAGATAATTATGAAATTCGTGAGCTTGGATGTTTTTCGACAAACTACACTGGCGCACAGAATTCTTTTGGCGCTGGGTCAATCTCATTGGTTGTATTTGGTGAAAATACGCCCTGGATGAATGACACAGGATCCTTTGTTCTTGCCAGTACCAATAACCGCATAGGTACTTCGTCTATCCAATACGCAAGTTTTAGTTCAGTAAAAGGTCATGCAGTATTTTATCAGGACTTGTCAATAATTCCGGATAACTCTACATTTGATCTAGCATATTACGTAAATGGTGTTAGTGATTTAATCCTAAGGTTTAAAACTGACGATTCTAATTACTTTGAGTGTGCAACATGGCCAGTGACAAATGGATACAACATTGCTAAAATAGCAAAATCTACATTTACTGCAACTGGAACACCAAGTTGGGATAATCTGACAGTACTTGAGGTTGAGGCAACTGGAAGCAGCGCGACATTGTCACTGGATGCTCTTCGTTATACCGTTCCAGTAGTATCCGAAGCAATCAATTCTTCGTTGCTTTCTAGAGTTGTATTAGATACCCCGCAGCAAAAACTGGCCGGGGTGTCAATGGATGTCGAATATATGCTTGAGTTGAATATCTGATGGAAGCTGTAGTAAAGGATCTTCTTCCAGGAACCAAATACATTCTGCAAGCCAGAAGTAAGGGTGCTAATGGAGTCACTTCACAATGGTCTAATACATTTAAGGTCACTACTGAATCTGACACCACAGCACCATCTCCCATTTCTGGTTTAAGCTGGGTTGTCAATAGAAGTGCTTTTGTGGGCACCTGGACTAAGCCAACAACTGATTCTAATGGAAAGCCATTGAAGGATTTCAATGGCTACGAAATTACTGTTACAGCTAATAGTATTTCAAAGAAGTTCATTTCAATGCAGGAACGATTTGACCTTAGTTTTGAGCAGAACGTAGCATCATTTACTACCCCCCAGCCTGTTGTACAGATTTCCATTAAAACCAGAGACATCGTAGGAAACCTTTCAACCGCTGTTACTGCTACTGCTACTAATCCAGCTCCAGCTAATGTTACAAACTTTGTTGGTGTTGGATTCCCACTTGCAATTCAGTTAAATTGGGATCAGAGCACCGAAGATGATTTCAAAGCATTTGAAATTTACCATTCAACATCCGGATCTGGATTTACACCAGGACCAGGTAACATGCTTACTACTACGGGGGCTAGTGCCTTTATATTTCCTACCTCTTCCTTCGTCGACCATTTCTTCAAAATAAGACAGGTTGATGTATTCAACCAGGGTAGTGCTAGCTATGCTTTGGTTACAGCACAACCGCTGAATACTACGGGAATTGATATAACTGCGCCGAATGCCCCAAGCGCTGTTACAGTAGCAACTGTATCCGATTCAAGCGGAACATCACATATTGATGTAAGCTGGACAGCATCCGGATCTTCAAACTTGGCAGAATATCTAGTTCGCTATAGTACTGATCAAGTTACCTGGCGATATGTTACTGTACCAAGTAACCAAACTATTGCCCAGTTAAGAAATCTTGAACCTAATACAAATTATTATGTTGGTATTGCTGCTGTCAGTTTTGTTAGCAGCTATTCAGCATGGGTAAATGCAAGTGTTGGCGGCTACCCAATTCTAACTGCAAAAGATACAACTGCACCTTCAACACCTTCTGCGCCTTCTGTTTCGTTTAACACTCAGACAGTTCAAGTTTCACATGGTATGACAAAAGCGGCGGGTGGAAACCTAGAGTCTGACGTCCGCTATCTAGAAGTTCACGGCTCTACCACCAATGCATTTACTGCATCTAGCGCAACCCTAATTGGAACCTTAGATGCAGCAGGTACTGGTATTACTGCTGTTGGAAGTTTCCCGGTACCTGTTACCACAAGTGTAACTAATATGTATTGGCGTGTAATTGCAGTAGATTACGCAGGAAATAAGTCAACTCAATCCGCACAAGCAACTGGTGTGCCGGGACTGATTCAAGGTGCAAATATTTCTGATGCAACAATTGATAACGCAAAAATTAATAACCTTTCAGCGGCCAAGCTTATGGCCGGAACTGCATTCATCAATAACCTGAGCATTCAATCTCAACTAACTCTAGATGCTGCAACTGGTTACATTGCATCTACTAACTTTAGTATCCCAAGCAAAACTGGCTGGCGCCTGGATCAGAATGGTCTCGTAATTTATGATGGATCAATTGCTGCAAAGTCATTACTATTACAAAATGGAAATAATATTGCATTACCTCCATTTGCAGATTTTGAATTTAATGAAAGCTATTACCACGACACTTCAAATGCAGTAGTTGCAACTGCAATGACCGCAACGTCAGGTATGCTTCTGGCAATGCAATACACTGGTGTTAAGGTTGGAAAGCAATCCTTGCGCTTGTGGAATACTGCAATTACTGGTTCCACTGTACACAAACTTCACTTCGCAACCGACGGGGATTCGGCAACAGGGGTTAATATTGACCTAAATCCAGGAGACTACATCTTCTCTATTTGGGCAAAGAAGAATGGTTCGGTTGACCAAACTCTAAAGCTTGGTCTTTATCCAGATACAGGCAGCGCAATAGAATCAGCTGGTATTCCAGTAACCAGTACAAGCTGGACTCGCTATAGCGCTGTTTTGACAGTTCCTTCAGGTGTCAGTAAGGTTAAGCAGTACATTAGCTTGCAGGCTGTAACTACGGGATATGATCTTGTTATCGATGCTTTGCAACTAGAACCTAAGTTGACTGCGGAAACTACTCCTTCTGCCTGGAAGCCACCAAGCACTACGGTAATTGATGGTGGATCGATTATCACCGGATCAATTAGGTCTAGTGCAGCAAGTGCAACTGTGCCGGGGCAACCGGCATGGTCAATTAATACTGCTGGAAACATGCAGATTGGTGACGCCCTTGTTCGTGGTAAGCTGACTATGGGTGTAGCTGCTGACCAGAAAAACCTTCTTCCTAGGCTTTACGCAAGCTTTGAAGATGCAGCATCGAACTACTATAATGTTTCAAATAATATTCCCAACTCTGGAAACTTCACTTTACTAGGAACAAATAATAGCAATATTAAATTCCAGCAATCAACTGCTGGAACACCACCACACGGAACTTATGGCCTACGTACCTGGGCAACCAGCGGGTTGTTAGCATCTAATTTCTACAATGTTCTATTGGGATCAGCAAACCTATATTTGATTCCCGGACAACAATATATTGTTTCTGCTTACATTAAAAATAATGATGCTACAAAGGGTACAAAAGCAGGTATTGGTGTATACAACTCTACCAATGGCTTTACTATCGGTATGACGACTTCGACAATTACAACGTCGTATGTACGATATTCAGCAGTAATTACCGGACCAAGCAATGCATATAACACATTCTACTTTGCTGTTCAAACTCAAGCCGGTGAAACTGCATTCGATGTTTCATGGGATGCAATTCAAATTGAAACAGCCCCAGTAGGTGTTACAACCCCAAGTGTATTTACAGATGGAACCATTGGTCTTAGTTCAATGGCCTCGGCAAACTACACTACTGGTCAAACAGGCTGGTCGATTAACAGTGATGGTACTGTTGAATTTAACGCCGCAACGATTCGTGGTCAGCTGGTTGTTACTGGTACGTCAGGAAATATTAAAACTGACCTAAGCGGTTCATATCCAACTATTTTCTTTAACGGTAACGACGGAAGTCAAGCTTTCATTAACGCCGCCGCTGGTGGTTCAAGTAAGGCACTTCTTGGACTTAACAGTGCCTCGTATACGCAGGGATCAAATAGCGTGCGACCACGTGTGTGGATGCCTGATCAAATAAGAATCGAACAGGTTGATGAAACAGCATCTGCTGCTGCTGGTACCTCCAAATTCTATGGTGGTAAATTAATACTTGATAAAACATCATCACGCTGGTCACTATTTAATTCATCAAACGTGGAACAGTCTGCCTTTAACCTAGGTGGTTCCTTTTCGTCAGTAGGTCTCCAAACATTTGACAACTCAGCAAATGAAATAAGTTTCTTATATCAAGATAGTACTCAATCAATCTGGGGTAGAAAAACATCAGGTGGTTCCCTTCTTGGTCAAATAGGTATTTACGATACCTTTATGTCATTTGGAACTCAGGGTGATTTTGTAAGATATGAATACGCAAAAAATGCATTTGTACATGATAGCGGATGGTCGGATATTACCTTGCAGAACGGATGGATTCCCCGTGGATCTACCTGGCCTAATCCTGGTTACCGAAAGATGCCCGATGGAACAGTGCTGCTTCGCGGCCAGATGAAAAACGGAATCACATCAGACGGAACTTGGATTGGCACACTTCCATCAGGGTACCGTCCACCTGTTGAAGACAACTTCGTTATTTCAAGTTTTACCGGATCTAACGACGCAATTCTTGCAATAAATACAAATGGCGAAATGTATATTTTCAATATTGGCGGATCACCATTGACAGTAGGACTCGGCGGAGTACGTTTTTCAATTCACTAATAAGGAGTAAAATGGAAGAGCAAGAGTGGAAAGACATAATAGAAGAACTTTCCCAACAAAATGCAGCAATAAATATTGAACGAGCAGTAGCAAGAGCGCAAGTTAAGAACTTAATGCGCGTTATTGAAAATCTGCAAAAACAGAATAAAGACCTCAATGAAAAACTAATACAATCAGAAAGTACAATTCAAACTGTAACAAAGGAATAAAATGAGCTGGTTTAAGAAACCAATGGAACCAGTAAATATTATAAAATATTTACCCCCAAATAAACCATTGCGGTACCCTAAATGGACTTTTGCTCAGGTGGCGGGTTCAAATAAATATTACCTCATTCTTGAAAAAACAAAAATGCCCTTCATTAGTGAACGTGCTTTTGATTCATGGGGACGTAATCCCGTAATTGTTACAGAAAAAACTGTAAGTGGATATCCAATATTTAAAAAGGTGGGATTCGCTCCGGGGACAATAATTATTTCACAGGCGGATAAAAAGGAATGGTTCATTACAGGTTCTGACGTTCTTGCACCAGAACGTAGATTAATAGATGACCCTGACTTCTATCGAACACTAGGGTTTGATATCGAAGATGCCTACGTGGTATCATTAAATGAAATAGATTTTCATAAAAAGGGAGAAGACATACGTGACGTTGCCATATAAACGCATTAACTGGGGGCCAGGTGAGCAAATAACCACGAGCAAACTCAATGACATGATCGCAAACAATGACTGGCTATTTCAGAACTCAGTCACTGCGTATTATGATGCACTGGGCGTTGTTCGTGACTCTGGTCTTACTTTGCGTACTGGCTACGTCAAGGCTATAAATACTGAAAATCAGGGTGTTTTCATTGGAAGCTATTATTCACGTCCATTTCTTCCCGGTGCACGTCCAGTTGTCGTAACGGGCATGGCATGCGATAACTATTTTGGTTTCTTGCATGCTGTAAAGGGTCTGGATGGACGTGCAGTCCCTGATCACAGAGGTTTTAATTTAATGCTTTGGCAACTACGTGACCCAGGAGGTCCGACCAAGTTCCAGGGTGACCAGAATGTCAGCTATATAGCTATCGCACCGACAGGATAAAATTCGCTGACCGGAGCTTGATCATCACCCAGTTGTATGCTAGTGTAAGTACCCGTCGCTGTTAAAGCGACGGGTGTTTTACTTAAGGAGTAAAATGACAGAAGATATTAAATGGCTGGTAGCAAGCGATATTCACTTTCCAAAACATGATCCGAGGACTGTAGAATTATTGCTTAAGGTTATGAAAAGCTGGCAGCCAGACGCTATTGATTTAGCCGGGGATATTGACGATGCCGAGTGCACAAGCCGATGGGTAGAAGGAACCCCAGCAGAAAACTATAGCGTTAAATCAGGAGCACAACCAGCAAAAGAATTTCTTGAGCAAATTAGAGAAATTACTAAAAAGGCAGAAGACTGCCATTGGCACGGCGGTAACCATGACTTCTATCGCCATAAAAAGTACCTAGAAAAGAACGCTCCGAATATGATGGATTACATCACTCCGGACACTCTTTATGGACTGAACAATAGTGGATTCATTTGGCATGATTATGAAAAGCCGCCAGTTGAACGATTGGGCGGCATTTATGTCCACCATGGTGAATCAATCAGTAAGCATTCTGCTGAATCAGTTCGTAATGATATGCAGAATTATATGGTTTCCCTAATCAGAGGGCACTCACATCGCGCGGGAGCATTTATGGTAGACTTCCCGCTCGCTGGGCTTAGCCTTGAAGGGTACGAGATTGGCCATATGACCTTGCCAGAAAAGCACACGTACCAAACAGTGCACAACTGGCAGCAAGCATTTTTGACCGCACATGTAGTTGATGGCGTAGCACATTGTTCGCTCAATTTGGTAAAAGATCATCAAACTATAGTTGATGGGAAACTCTACAAGGCATGATTCCAGACCGCATCAAAATATGGACCTCACGTGGTTTTACCCACGCGGGGGATTTGACTGCGGGGGATAAGGTGATAAGCTATAATCCAAGCCGAGGCTGTACAGAGTACGACACCATAAGTATGGTACAGACAGACTGGCAACAGCTTGGATTAATGGGTTTAAAGCAGGCGTCCATCTTTATTTCGGTGACGCCTGATCATCCGCTTTTAATCATTAATCCATATACTAAAGAGTTAAGTAGAATTCCCGCTGAAGAGCTTTTCCTTAAAAATGGCGGGAAATACAAACAATTTCTTACAAATAAGCCATTCGAACCATTCAAGCGTACAAACGTGCTAGAGGACATAGAGTGGACAGCCCGATTGGCCGTTAGCGTTTCGCGTTTTAATCAAGGTGTTATGTATCCAGAGACTATTTATCCAGTGCTGGAAGACCTGACAGCGATTGAAGCACAAGCATGGTTGAATACGTTTTTCCATTGGAATATCCTACGGAGACGTACACAATACATGAAAACCTGCTTGTTGCGAAGTGAGGCCATTAAGGCTATGCTATACCACGTAGCCCCAAGGGCCGGAGTAGGAACCTATTATGGACCATTTAAAACTAAAGCACATTATAGTAAATGGACCCAAGCTTTTAGCATTGCTAAAGAAGGTGACACTAATATAAACCGGTTACATTGGGCTATGGACAGGCATGAAGGATTGTTTTACAATATCGCTACGAAAAATGGAAATGCGCTAGCGAAATTTGGCAGCAGTACTTATCCAATTGCCTGTGAATATACATAGGAGATATAACATATAATGATTTCACAAACTGCTTCACAGTTAATTGCAGTAGGTGCAGGTGCACTTGTTGTTCCAATCACTTCGCTTTTCAAGTCAAAGGGTTGGGACGTTAAGGTTAAGTTCCTTCTAAGTGCAGTGCTTTCAGTACTTGCATCACTTGGTATTTCAATTCCAGCCGATGCAGCTAATGATGCTGTAGTTAATTATGGTGGAACTGCGGCAATCGTATTTGCAACAGCTCAGGTACTCTACAAGCTTGTCTTTGAGGGCACCAAGGCTGAAGACAAGCTTGCAAATGTCGGTTCCGGTACAAAGGTAGATACCCATCTACCAGAAGATGACCGTGGACCATATGCGAGCTAAGCTCACCTGTTCCAAATGCAGCGGTAGGGTATTTCTCGACCGGGCGTATAGCAGCTATGGACACGTCGAATTGTTTTGTTTGCGATGTGGAAAACGCTGGGAGGCTCATAAGGACTCCCCTGTCGCTAGAATCTTTAACAAGATTGAGCGTAAGAGGGAGCTAGGTCATTTTGGCAATAACATTACCGAACTATTTTTTCCTAAATGGGAAGCTGCATAAAAAGCTAAAAGTCGTAAAGACTGAGAACGTGGTAGTCGCCTTTTGTTTTCCCGATGAAACACATGCACAATATATGTATAGTGTCACTTGTAGGGAATTTCAAAAGGCGTACACCATGAAAGAGGTCGCTAAGCTTGTCAAAAGACCTCAAAACGAAATACACAAGTTTCTAAAAAACAAATTGATTGATAGACCTTCAGGGTTCGCTTACTCAATAAGAACAAAACAGCCCTTGAATATCTATTGGTCAGAATCAGAAGTTTTAGACTTACGCGATAGACTATATGAGTTGGCACCAAAAGGCCCTGACGGATTTCCCAGGGGCCGCTTTAATTTAGTCAGTAAGGCTGAATTGCGTGAAGCTATAAATGGTGACGTCTCCTATTACGTGAGGAACGAAGAAGGCGAGTTCAAAAAAGTGTGGCGAGCACTGTGAAGAAGTACGAGTACCAAGAAATTCCAGGTGAATCTCCATTAGAGCCTGGGTTGGCTATAGCGCAAGCGATGCAGCTATTGGATCTTGCGGCATCAATGGCCACTGACAATAAGGATATTGATCGAATGGTCAAGATCTCTACCAAGTGGCTTAATATGGGCGAACGTCTCGCCACAATTATGGAAGTTGTCGAAGAAGACGGCGAAGAGCCAGAAGGTGGATTCCAAAAAGTGCAATTGGGATTCGGCTTTGGTCCTAATATGGAAAGAGTAGATGAAAAGGAGGGAGAAGCAGATGACGGAGCCAACGACGAAGATTAGCGTTCGCTTGGGCACAACAGTTAATTTGGGAGATTTCGAAAATATCCGACTTGACGTTGAGGTCGAAGATCATGTAAGGTCAGTTGACAAGAGCACAGGAGCGGCCATCGACCGGGTATTTGGCCTAGTTGAAGCCAAGCTTGCTGAAAAGCTACAACCTTATAAGGATGCTTGATGGTAGACAGACTTAACCAGGCACATACTCTGATTTCTTTCTATCAGACCCAATATCAAAAGCAATTTGGTAGGCGACCAGTACTTAATAGAAATAAGTTAAAGTATTTGCTTGCTGACATTTTGCGAGATCTCAGCGTAGCAGAAGTACAAAAACTAATTAGCTACTATATAAGAGTAGAAAAAGAGCCTTCATTAATTTCACTGTGCTACGAATACACAGATATTCTTGAACTAATGCGCAAGAATGAAAATGACAGTGAAGAACGTGCAAATCTGCGCCGAGATACAGAGAGACGAGTTATGGAATTCAGGGAGCGTTACGGTAAATGATCAATGAAGCACGATTGATCTCAGCAATTGTCAACAATAAGGACATTGCGCCAGTTCTGAATAGCCAGAACGTAGAAATGCTTTTTCCAGTTCATGGTGATATCTGGGAATACACCAAGGATTATTTCATTAAAAATAGGGAAATCGTTCCGGGCAGCATTCTTACCGAAACTTTCCCTGACTTCAACTTGCTAGCTTCTGAGCAGACATCTGGTACCGTAAAGCACTACTTGGAACAATTGCGGGATGAGTTTATAACCAATCAGCTTGAACGAGTAGCAATCGGTCTTGCGAAGGATGCAGGTAAGAAATCAAATACAGATTTGATTAGAAAGCTTTCTAGCATTGTTTCGGATTTAAATAGGGTAAGCTCTGGAGTAAAGGATCTGGATATTACAGATCCTGAGCTTTCAATGGAGCACTATACCGAAATGAAGCACATTATGGAGCTTAACGGTGGTGTGCTAGGTATTAGATCAGGGTTCGACTCTATCGATGTTAATTACCCTACTGGTTATGCACCAGGGCAGCTAATTTTTATTATCTCAAGAACCAACCAAGGTAAGTCTTGGCTAGCTCTTGACTTTGCAATCAATGCTTGGGCGCAAGGAAAGCGAATTCTTTACGTTTCACTAGAGATGTCACCACAATCAGTGCGTGACCGCGCCTATACTTTTATGTCCAAGGGTGATTTTAAAATGTCCGATCTTGCGAGAGCATCAGTTGATTTGGATGCTCTTAAGGTTTGGACTAATGCAAATATGCAAAGCAATGGAAGTTTTGTTGTAACCGCAAGTGATGGTATGGGTGATTTCACACCAGCTCAATTGCAAGGTAAGATTGAGCAGTATGGTCCCGATCTAGTTGTAGTCGATTATCTACAGTTGATGTCAGATAACCGGGGATCAACCGGTGAAACTGAAAGAGTACGCAACGCTTCAAAGGAATTGAAGTCACTTTCTATGACCTCAAGCATTCCTATTATTGCCGTTGCAGCAGCATCTTCACACGAAACAAAAGAATATAATACGCCTCCACAGATTTACGAAACAGCTGGTTCTAAGCAGGCAGCCTTTGACGCCGATCTAGTACTTTCACTTATTTCACATAAGGAGCATGATGGCGCTTTGAAGACAGAAATCTGTGCACGCAAAAATCGTAATGGTCCCCTATTCGACTTTGTTGTTCGCCTTGATATTGAAGGTGGTACAATTAAAGAAGAGTGGCCAGAAACGAGCCCTTTTGATGAAGAATAAGGCGTACTATGCACGGGAAGCAAATAAAGAAGTATACACACTCAGGGGAAATCCGCGATGACAAGGATTTTATTAGAATACGCGAAAACCTTGAGAAGCTGATGATTCAGACAATGCGGGAGGAAGGTTATTTACCATTGCATGATCTTCCCCCGCTTTGGTCTACTGAATGGCTTGGCAAAAAGTACAGCTTTAGTTTAACTATGCACGCGTTATATGCAGGACCAAAGAAGGCAAGGGATTACGATTTTTACTGCGATTGGCGACTGGTCAAAATCGGGAAATCTGTACTCCGAGAATCAGATCCGATCAGTGATTCTGGAACTGGGAATTGACATTGTTGGAGAGACTGATTCAGTCTTTACCTGCCTTTGCCCGTTTCACAAAAATACAGACACCCCGAGCTTCGCGGTCAATAAAGAAAACGGCACGTACATCTGCTTTTCACCCTCTTGTGATCGTTCCGGCAGTCTGCTAGGCTTGGTGATGCGCCACGGAAACCTTGATGTGTTCCCAGCGAAGCGCTTAATTGCTAGATTCAATGCGGGACACAAGGAAATAGAATCAATTGTTGAAGAAATCTTCAATAAAAGAGATGAGCTACCTTCATTTCCAGCTGATACCTTAAATAAAATGGCAGATAACTTCTGGGGATCTCCTGCACATGAATATATGCAAAGCCGGGGGTTTACGGATAAGACTCTGGCCTATTTCGGAATAGGCTATTCAAAGAATAAGGGCCTTGTGGCAATACCAGTTCACGATTGGGAAGGTACTCCTGTAGGAGTAATTGGCCGTACTATTAAAGGGAAGCGATTTGAAAATAGTGAAAAGCTTCCAACTAAAAAGACAATTTTTAATATTCACCGTGCTCGCAAGTATGGTGAACGTGTCATTGTCGTAGAATCAGCAATGGATGTTATGCGCTTACATCAGGCTGGATTCCATTGTGCAGTTGCTACGTGTGGCGGATTTTTTACAGATGCACACCAGCAATTACTTAATAGATACTTCAATGAAATAATAATTATGACCGACAATGACGATCCCGAAGCACACAGAGACCTTAAATGTAAGAAGTGTGCTGATACATGCGTTGGCCACAATCCAGGCCGGGCCTTAGGAATGAAGATACAATCAAAGCTAAAGAATAAGAGAATAAGGTGGGCCTCCTATGATTATGGTGTCATCTATCCGCATGGCGCGAAGGACGTTGGAGACCTTACTGAAGAAGAAATAAAGCAATGTGTCGACAATGCAATAGGCACAGCGGAGATGTATATGTGGTTTAAAACTTTCCCCGAACTGGCCATCATTTAGCACAAAACAGCAGGTCATGTGCTATAATAGAGGGAGCAATTCAAAAAATTGCGCCCAAATAAACAGGAGAAAATAAAACAAATGCCAACAAATCTAAAAGATATCCTTCAGCGAAAGAGGGAGCGCGCAGAGCGCGCCGATCGACCAAAGATCGATTGGTTTAAGCTAGACACAAGCGAATCTGCAAAGGTAGTATTTTTGCAGGAGCTTGATGAAGAGCAAGCAGGTGACCGTGGGCCAGCAGTATATTTGGTTGAGCACAATTCACCACAGGATTTCCGTCGTAGAGCTGAATGCACATTCGACGAAGAAGCAGGCGAGCGTTGCTTTGCTTGTGAAATGAATCAGGAAGAGCCTAAGAGCAATTGGTGGGCCAAGACAAACTTTTACGTTAACGTTTACGTAGAGCGTAAGGGTGACAAGCCGGGAGAAGGTAAGGTTCAGCTACTTTCTCGTTCTATTCAGAACAAGGATGGCGGATTCTTCGATGACCTGCTAGAGTGGTCAATGGAGGAGAACGAAGGTAAGGTTACAGGCCAAACCTTCACTATCTCAAAGGGTGGCGAAAAGAAGTCACCTTGGACATTCCTTCCAAGTTCAAAGAAGCTAGAGGTTCCAGACAACCTAGAGCTTTGGGCACCGGAAGCGATCGTTAACAAGGTTCCTTACGACAAGCAGAAGAGCTTCTACCTTCCAAATGGTGACACACCAGTTGATGAAGACGAATCTCCAAAGGCCGCAGCTAAGGCCGCTGCAAACACCACTGAAGATTCAGATTGGTGATTAGGTTGTAGCAAAGGCCCCGTTTCGGCGGGGCCTTTTGCATTATAGTTTAAAGCTCCTAGGAGCTATATAGAAAGGTAATTATGCAATATATTAATTTGCACGCACACACCCATTACTCACCAATGGATGGCTATAGTACCGTTGATGAATACATGCTTCGCCTCAAAGAAATTGGGGCAAATGCTATGGCCATTACAGACCATGGTACCTTGGCAGGACACCGCGACTTTCAGCGGGCAACCAAGGAGAACGGCATCAAGCCAATTCTAGGCGTAGAAGCCTACCTAAGCCCAACAGATCGCTTTGATCGCCGTGCTAAGGGCACGCGTGAGGAAGCTGACAGCGTTTACAACCACCTTATTTTGCTAGCTAAGTCTGACAAGGGCCTACGCAATATTCAAGCTGGTAACCGAGTAGCCTGGGGTGAAGGATTTTACCAGAAGCCACGTTGGGATTTTGACCTTCTTAAGGAATATTCTGAAGACGTTATTGTTCTTTCTGGATGCTTAAATGGTGTTATTGCTAAAGCTCTTATGCGCCATGATAAAGAAGCAGCAGATGAATGGGCACTAAAATTCAAGGAAGTATTCGGTGATGACTTTTACCTTGAATACCAGACACACAATCCACCTCTAGTTAATGCTGGTCAACATGATCTTGGATTGCGTTTGGGAATCAAGGGGGTATTGACGGACGACTGCCACCATGCTTCTCCTAAGGATAAGCTAATGCAGGAAGTATTTCTTATTCTTTCTACACACCCAAAGATGGATAAGACTGCTGATATTTCGAAGGCACAAAAGATGGATCTGATGGAGCGGTTCGATTACCTCTATCCAGAACGCAAGATGTCATTCAAGGATTTTGATCTTTACCTTGAAGGTTATGCTGAAAAGTATGCAAAGTATCCACAGCAAGATTTGTTTGATAATACGGTAGAGATTACTGACAAGATTGAGGAATACACCTATCAGGAAGGCTTGACAACACTTCCGGATATCGTAGAAGATCCTAATGAGACCCTGCGCATTAAGGTGCAAAAGGGTCTTAAGAATAGAGGGATGGATGCAAGTCCGGAAGCTCAAGCACGCGTTGAGCGTGAACTAGAAGTAATTACCGGAAAGGGTTTTGCTAACTACTTTCTTGTTGTTTCTGACATGCTTGAATGGGCACGAAAGCAAAAGATTCGCTTGGGCAAGGGTCGAGGTTCAGCAGCAGCCAGCTTGGTTGGATATTCACTTTGGATTACAGACGTTGATCCGCTTGAGCACAATTTGATGTTTGAGCGTTTTCTTGATCCTGAACGTGCAGACTACCCTGACGTAGATATCGACATTCAGGATAGTCGCCGGGATGAAGTACGCAAGTACCTAGTAGAAAAGTATGGCCATGTAGCCAACATTACCAACATCAATACATATAAGGGTAAGAAGGCACTAAAGGACGCAGCTCGTGTAATTGGTGTTCCCTACGCTGAAGTAAATAAGACGATGAAAATCCTTGAGGGTATTGATGAAGTAACTGGACACGATGTCATTGCAGAATTCAAAAAGTCTCCAATGGCTAAGGCTTTCAATACTAAATACCCTGATGTTGTCAACATTGCAGAAAAGCTGTTTGGTCGTATTAATGGATATGGCATGCACGCAGCAGGTGTAGTAATTGCAGACAGGCCAATCGCTGATTACGCCCCTATTGAAACACGTAAGTCGGCGGGTAGCGACGATCGAGTAGAAGTAGTAGCACTCGACAAGGATGAATGTGAAAAGCTTGGGCTTATAAAAATGGACTTGCTGGGTCTAAAAACCTTGTCTGTTATTGATGACACCATTAAGCTGATTGCAAAGAATCGTGGGGTAATTATTGACATCGACTCGCTTAGCACTGATGACCCCAAGGTATTTAAAACGCTGGCCACAGGTAAGACCCTGGGGGTATTTCAGTGTGAAGCAGCGCCATACACCAAGCTACTCATCAAGATGGGCTGCGAGGACTTCAACGATTTGGTTGTATCCAATGCGTTGATTCGACCTGGTGCATGGAATGCTATTGGTGAAGATTATATTGCATTTAAGCGCGGACAGAAGAAGCCGAAGAAGTTGCACGATGATGTAGAATCCTACATGCACGAAACCTTCTACCAGCCTATCTACCAAGAGCAAATGATGCGTCTTTCTGTAGACTTGGCCGGGTTTACAGTAGGTGAATCAAATAAGCTGCGTAAGGGTATTGGTAAGAAAAAGCGTGACGTAGTAGATTCATTTAAGATTCAATTCCTTGAGGGTGCACAGCATAAAATTCAGAAGTCCGTAGCGGAAAAACTATGGAAGTCGTTTGAAGAAGCTGGCGCGTATGCATTTGTTAAGACCCATGCTGTTTGTTATTCAATTCTTTCCTACCAGACTGCATGGCTAAAGGTGAATTATCCACTTGAATTCATGTGTGCTTTGTTACAAAACGAATCAAATAACGAAGCCATTACAGATTACTTGCTTGAATGCAAGAATATGGGCATCAAAATTAAGTTTCCACATATCAATAGATCTGAACGTGCTTTCAGCGTTGACGAAGAATCTCTCCGAATGGGCCTAGTTGGCGTAAAGTATATTTCGGATAAGGTTGCAGATAGAATTATTGCAAGTCGTCCATATGCTAGCTATGAAGAATTCAGAAAGCATGTTCTGACCAAGGGCAGTGGGCTTAATACCCGTGTTTTGCAGGCATTGAATACTTTTGGTGGTGCTGCATTTGAGGATAATCCACGACCAGATAACTACAAAGATAATCTATACGAGTTTCTTGGTATTCCCGCATTTGATTCAAAATTGATTACTAATCGTATGAAGCAAGAGATGCGTTCATTGGAGGATTACACCGATGATGAAACCTTCTTCGCTATGGGTATGGTTAAGAACGTCAAGCGGGGGGAAGGCTGGGCGCGTGTAGATATGCTGGATGGTACTGCATCTGCCGGGGCTTTTACTGATCAGCACACCGAAATTGCAAAGGGGCAAATGTACATTTTCCTTATTAGCAATAATAGAATTACTAAAGCAATTTCACTGGCAGGAGAGTTAGATGAAAGCGAAGAGGTAATTCTTGACTACCTTCGTAGGCCAACTCTGGATGACATTCCGGAAGGTATGCATAAGGTTTTGGCAGCTAGGAAATGGGTGTCCAAGGCTGGCAATAACACAGCGAATCTGGTAGTCTGTGATGGAGAAAAGAATCTGTTCAGCTTGATGTGCTACTCCAAGAATTTCGACAAGGTGCGGATGTTTGCACGACTTGGTTCGGTTAGGAAATTTATGGTGAGTCGCAAGAAGGATGGAGCAACAGTAATTGAGGATATTTCATAATGGAAAGTGATACACAAAAGCTTTTAGCGCAATTGCTTGGTGCATTGGTTGACCAACAAGGCGGAGTTGTCCATATCGATAAGATTGCATTTGAGAAATTTCGTACTGATAAGTTTTATGCAATCAAGCTAGATTTTGAACATGAAGATGTAATTATTTTGGAGGTTTTGGATGAAGATCCAACTGCGACATCCGCAGGCAAAGATTCCGACAAGAGCTAATCCTTGGGATGCTGGTGCGGATCTCTATTCAGTTGAAAATGGCTATTTGAATCCAGGAGAGCGCAAGCTTTTTGATACGGGTGTAGCAATTGAGCTGCCAGATAGCTATGTAGGTTATGTTTGTCCACGTTCCGGTCTTGCCGTAAAGAAGGGCCTAAGCATCGTCAACTCCCCAGGAGTCATAGATAGTGGCTATCGTGGAACATTACTAATTAATCTAATTAATCTTGGGCAGGAAGCCCATTGGGTTGATGTTGGAGATAGAATTGCTCAGCTAATTGTTCAGCAAGTTACTTTTCCAAACTTTGAATTGGCTGATGAATTGGCAACTTCCGTTCGCGGAGATAAGGGATGGGGTAGTAGCGGAGCATGAGCATTGAAGATGTAATGGCGAAGCTTTCGAAGAAGACTCGTGCACGCATGCAGGCCGCTTCGGAAATTACAATTGAAAAGCTTCCACTTGCATCCATCGGATTGACTCGTGACCTAGGTGGTGGCCTTGCCCGTGGTAGGGTCACCACCATTTGGGGATCGAAGTCAGCGGCAAAGACAAGCCTTTTGCTGCAAACTGCCGGGGAATTGCAGAAGCAAGGATTGACTGCTGCCTTCATTGATGCAGAAGCAACCTATGATCCAACCTGGGCAGAACGTTTAGGTGTAGATAACTCCCAGATGCTTGTATCTGATGCTAAGTCTATTGATGCTATGACAACTGCTGTAGTTGAGCTATGTGAAGCAGAAGTAGATTTTATTATTGTTGACAGCGTTTCGGCTTTGATTCCTTCAAGCTATTATGAGAAGGACGCAGACGGCGAAATGAAGGAAGGTCTCGGCGGCAGTAAGCAAATTGGTACCCTATCCAAGGAGCTTTCAAATGCGTTGATGAAGATCAACGCAGTAAACTCTAGATCAGTGGTTCTATTCATTAGCCAGGCAAGAAATAAGATCACAACTTGGGGAGCCATGGGTCAAGCCCAAGGTGGTAATGCATTGATGTATTTTAGTTCTGTTGTCATTAGGGTAAGCAGTTCATCTTCTGAAAAAGAACAGATTAAGGGTGAAAAAGCTTTTGGCGATAAAATACTTGAAGTTCCCGTTGGTCGAAAGGTTAACTTTGAAATTCAATACTCAAAGACTTCTCCGCCGGGATTGACAGGTGAGTACGACTTCTATTACGAAGGTGAAAATATTGGAATTGATGCACCTACTGAGCTTGTTGAGCTTGGCGTAAAGACTGGAACAATTATCAAGAGCGGTTCATGGCTAAGCTACGGTGAATTTAAGGCGCAGGGACCAAGAGGTTTTGCTAAGCTGCTTCGTGAAGATGGAAATCTACGTGAAGAATTGGAGGCGAAATTACTTGTCTAAACTAGATGATATATTTGGTTCAAAGAAGCCAAAAGATGAAGGTTGGCGTCCCATTGAGATAAACGCTCAATGTGGAGATTGCTTGCATGAGGCTGATGAAGTTTTTGTCAGTCCAGATAAAAAGCATCTTAAGACAATTCATAATGTTGGCGATGAGATGCATGTTGTAATAAGTGATGTAGATTTAACATGGCTGACAAAAGATCTGAACTAAGAGAAATCAGCCGTTTCGGTGGTAATGCACAGAAGAATTCGGGCCGGGGGAAGCATAAGAAAGGTGATGCGACCCTTGGCCCCTTCACTGTAGATGTAAAAGAATACGCCAAGAGCTATTCTATTTCTCGTACAAACTGGGCGAAGATTTGTACCGACGCGGCAAAGAATAATAATGAACCGGCACTAATGCTGGCATTGGGTGAAGGTCAACAAACAACCCGGGTTTGGGTAGTTGGCGATCAGATGTTTTTAGAGATGCTAGAGGCATGGAGGGAGAAGCATGGCGAGTGAAGACAAGCCAGTTGTCGAATATATTTCTCATGTAGATGAACTTTTAGAAGTATCAAAGTTTGTACACAGTGAGCAGGTTGACCAGGCACTTGGTACAATTGTAAAGATAGTATCAAAGCCTGATATTCCGCCACAAACGGCTGCTTACATGATTGTAAAGCTTCAAGCCATCAGCTCTATTTGCGCGGTACAGGCATCATATTATAAGAATCTGAATCCAGGAAAGGCAGGGTCAGAGGAATATAAGCGCAAGAACATGTACTATTCTTTGCATGAAGCCATTGATGAACTATGTCAGGCGCTTAAGTATCTCTGCAAATAATGACAGGCCACTTCATAAAACTATTTGGAAGTAAAGTAGGAAAGTTCGATGCTCGGAAGCTAGCAAAAATTCTCAATGCTAGCTATTCCGAAGGGTCAGCTACAACTGAAGAAATTAAAAAGGAAACATTCGCTCCCTCAACGCTATTCTATGGGCATGGTGAATGCCCTCGATATTGGTTTCTAGCGTTCAATGGTGCTGAATTTGTTAAGCAGCCGGATGCCTATTCGGTTGATAATATGCAGTCAGGAACCGATGCGCATAAAAGGATGCAGGCAAATTTTGAAGCCAGTGGCCTTACTATTGAGAATGAAGTCGAAATTAAAAATGAAGACCCTCCAATCAGAGGATTTATTGATGCCATCGTAAGGGATTACGATGGAGAAGATATTTTAGTAGAGATTAAGACTACACGAGCCGAAGCCTTTGCCCACTTAGTAGCCAAAAATAAAGGCCGTGAATACCAAGAGATGCAATTGTTGGTATACATGTACTTACTTAATAAGCAGTATGGTGCCTTACTTTACGAAAACAAGAATGACCATAACAAGCTTCTCATCCCTGTTGAGCTTAATGAAGTAAATAAGGCTAAGGTCGAAAAGGTATTTGAGTGGATGCGTATGGTGCGTGCAAATTGGGATACACAGCAGCTTCCTGAAATTCCTTACAGGAGTAATTCAAAGATTTGTAAGTCGTGCCCAATTAAAAATTGGTGCTTTGAACAAGGAAAGGGTACAATCAAATTAGATACTTTGAATTACAAGGAAGAAGATGCAGATAGCGAGTAAGACTTACGGCACCCGAGAATGTGCCAATCCAACCTGTAAGAATGAATTTGAGGTTAGAAGGGTCAATATGATTTATTGCAGCAACGATTGCTGCAAGGAGGCTACAAATGCAAAATTAATTGCCCGATACCATGCTAAAAAGAATAAACCTACAGGTGAACGAAGGTGCGGATGTGGTGCTAAACTTTCTCGTTATAATTCTAATTTAAAATGTCATGCATGTATAATTGCTGATGAGCAACGTGAAAGATCAGATCTACTTAAAGAATTAGGCATTGAGTATATAGACGAAGATGCATGACCATATGCTACAATAACAGTGTGTTACAATTACGAAACAAAAAAGGCAAGCGTGTCTTGGGTATTGACCATTCAACGACAACGCTTGCCTTTTGTTTGTCTGTAGACGGAGTACCGGAATACTGGGAAGAGATTCCATTGCTTGGATCTAACGTCTACGCTAGAATAGGTGACCTGGTCAATAAATTGGCAGCTAGGTTTGACTCAGAGGATATTAATACGCTGGTTATTGAGAAGACTGTACAGGTCAATAGTCGTGATACGGTGGTTAAGCTTGCTATGATAGCAGGCGCTATCATTGGATATTTTGAGGCTCGTGGCGTGAAAGCTTATGAAGTTCCAGCGTTAACCTGGCAAGCAGCTACAGCAAAGCCAACCCTAACAAAAGCCGAACAGGCTGCACTTAAGCTGGCAAACCCGGGGAGAGCTAAGAGCTGGTATTCCAACGAAGCTCGTAAGATAAGAAAACAACGTATTATTGATTGGGTGGAAACTCAATTTGGCATGAAGGTGGCTTCGGATTGCGCCGACTCGATTTGTATAGCTTATTATGGAAGTAATAAATTATGAAGCCAAAATTGGAAAACAGTGTGGCCTGGTTAAGGGCTAGGTGGCTAGCAGAAAAGAAAGCCACGATGCAGGAGATGGCCGAAGAAGCAGAATGTTCTGTGCAAACAATAAGACGCAGACTTAAAGAAGCAGGATTAATAAAATGAGTCGCGAATTTTGCATCATAAGTATAGATGACTCTAGAACAGCAAAAAAGGATTATATTAGGGCGTGCTTTAATTGGCCCGAAATAAAGCTGGACTTTGTTAATGGTATGGACGCAGCAAATTTAAAGGCTGCAAAAGAAAAATGGTCAAATGTCGCCACCCCTGGACCGTTTAAGGCGGGGGAGTTTGGAATCTTCTATTCTGTATTGAATTGTCTAGAGTATGGAGCAGCCAATAATGGTATCCTCTATTTTGAGGATGATGCTATTCCTGATCCATATATTCAATCCCTGCTGGATATTTACCTAGAAAGATTGCCACGTGGATTTGATTTGTTTGCACTTTGGTCTCCAGATAACCAGCATTATGATTATGCTAATGCGTCAGGGTATAATAATGTAGGTGAGCCAATATACCAGCCACATACAGGATCTGTCTTTGATTTTGGAGATAAGGATCTAGCAAGGCTCTGGCAGGGATATGGAAATGTTGCCATGTTGTTCAGTAAACAGGGCTGCAAAAAATTACTTAAATATATAGAAAAACATGGATTCTTTTCACCAATTGATTGCTTAATTTGCATTGCCGTCCACGGTGGATATTTAAATGGATACAGCTTAAAACCACAAACAGCAAAACTAATAAACTACGACTGGGATGCCGAAACCACAATACATAAAAGTAATTGGGGAAGCATCGAAGAACTAATAGGAGAACAATGAACGACAGAATGCTTTTGATCGTACCTTCACGTGGACGACCAGAAAATATTAGACGGCTTTGTGTAGCACTAGAAGATACAAACGCTGAATTAGATTTGGCGGTGGGTGTAGATCAGGATGACCCTATGCTAGAACAATATAAAGCCGTGCAGGATGAATACGATTTCCAGTTGTGGATTTCACAAGAACGCAAGCGGTTCGCCGCGACTGTTAATTATATTGCATTGCATAGCCATGAAGACTATAAATACCTTGCGTGGATGGGTGATGACCATATCCCGCGCACAAAGTACTGGGATAAGCGCTACAGAGATGTTCTTGATTACCTGAAAGTGGGTGTAGTATATGGCAACGATCTAGTTATGGGCGAAGCTATTGCTACAGAGCTTGCTTTTACATCAAATATCGTAGACGCTCTGGGTTATGCAATACCGCCCGGCTTCGTACACCTATTCGTAGATAACTTCTTTATGGAACTAGGTAAGTCTATCAATGCATTACAGTATCTTCCAGATGTCGTTGTTGAGCATCTACACCCAACGGTAGGCAATGCTCAAGAGGATCAAACTTACCGAGAAGCAAACAGTCCAGAGAATTGGACAAATGACGAGCGAAGGTTTAGAGAGTACGTAACAAATGAACTTTCGGCAGATGCAGAAAAATTGGCGGAACTGCTATGATTGAAACTGTAGAAGGAGAATACCGATTCTTCGATATCAAAGATGGTGAACCATACTTTTCAACCCAAGAGTTTCATAATGATAGGGAAGCGGCACCGCATATCGAACAGCATGGAATGCAGCGTGACCGTTTGGTATTAGCTGCTGAATTTGTTAAAGAATTGGTTCTTAAATATGCGATTACAACCGTTTCGGATCTTTGTTGCGGGGATGGTGGATTGCTTGAATACCTTAAACCATTCTTTGAAGCTAATAATGTAACTGCATGGGGATATGACTTCCAGCCAGCAAATGTGCGAGACGCAATCTATAAGCGTAAGGTTGATGTCAGTTTTGCTGACGTTATGAACGATGACATCGAATTTGGCGAGCTAAGCATTATGACAGAATGCTTAGAACATTTTTCCGATCCGCACGGAATGGTTAAACGTGTCTCCGAATGTTCCGACTTCTTTGTAATTAGTGGACCAAATGGCGAAACACCAGAAGCACACTATGAATTTCATACCTGGGGTTGGAGCTGGCCAGCATATGAAAAGCTTTTGACAAATGAAAAGTATAAGATTGTTCGGCATGAAGAATCAACGATTTTTCAGGTAATGGCCGGGGTGAAAGCAGAATGAAGATTCTCATTACTGGAAGTGCCGGATTTGTAGGAAAGCACTTCGTACAGAAACTGCAAGGTCATGACCTTACCTTAATTGATATTAAGGATGGTAATGATGCGGGTGATTTCTTTCGCAAGGACGATACTAAATTTGATTTGGTAATTCACCTCGCAGCAACAGTTGGCGGCCGCAAAGTAATCGACCTATCTCCACATAAGCTCTTTAATAACTTTAATTTAGATTCAGAATTATTCCAATGGGCTTTAAAAACAAAGCCAACCAAGATAGTCTATTATTCATCTTCTGCCGCCTACCCTATGGAGCTGCAAGACGATTGGGAGATCGGAGCATACGAGGGTGCAGTAAATAGACGTGGCCTGCGGGAGTCTGACATTAACTTGGATGACGTGCGTAGCCCAGATCCAAGCGTCTACGGTTGGTCCAAGCTTACGGGCGAGCACTTCGCTCGTTGGGCAACCAAACAAGGCTTAAATATTTGGGTGTTCCGTCCATTCAGCGGCTATTCCGAAACCCAGGACTTGGATTACCCGTTCCCTTCTTTCATTGCTCGTGCTAAGCGAAGAGATAACCCATTTGAAATATGGGGTGATGGAGAGCAGATTCGTGACTGGATTCATATCGATGATATTGTTGAAATGACCTTGCAAGCAATTGATGTTTCGGAACCGGATGTATTCAATATTTGCACTGGCCGCCCAACAAGCTTTAACGAATTTGCTAGAATGGTAACCAAGATGGTTGGTTACGATACTGAACTAAAGCATGAGCTTTCTGCACCAGTAGGTGTTAGAGTTAGAATCGGAAATCCAACAAAAATGCTACAAATATATACCCCCAAGATTAGCTTTGAAGAAGGAATAGCTAGAGCGTTAAGGAATTAAAATGCCACTATATACATATTATTGCCAGAAGTGTCCGGATGAAGGAAATCCATCCTATGAATTTGAGCGACGCGTCAAGATTCAAGATCGCGATGGGCAATATTGTTCTTACGGACATAAACTAGTTCGTAAGCTCGATTTTACGGGAAGCGTCTATTCACAGACAGCTAATGGAGGAATGAAGCGATGAGTACCGAATTAGATATCCTGCGCTACCAAGAGCAACAGGAAAAAATTGTCAGCATGCGCGCACGAGGAACTCCATTAACTGAAATCCAAAAACAAACTGGACTAAGTCGTAGAGAGATTGAGCAACATTTAGCAGACTTCCGAGACTTTGCACGCAATGACAAATATATGGTGGCAAGGTCACGTGAAGTAGTTTTGACGGTTGATCAGCACTATTCGGATATCATCCAGCAGTTCTATGAAGCAATTCAGGAAGCAGACATGGCAAATGACTTCAAGGCCAAAATGTCTGGACTTTCTGCTGTAGCAAAAATTGAATCCGATAGGGTTGAATTCCTAAGAAAGGCGGGATTGATTGCAGAGTCACACGTAGGTGATATGGTGGCAGCGGCGGAAGAGAAACAGGCTATTCTAGTTGGTATTCTCAAGAACATCGCTAAGAAGTATCCTGAAGTGGCTAAAGAAATTACCTTCGAACTTTCGAAGGTAACTGGCGATGTCGAACCTGTTCGTGTAGTAAATGGTTGACTTAACAACATTCTTCGACGCATTAGATGAAGAACAGGAAGATATCTGGTCTGAAAGACCAGTTGATCTACAGACCTTCCTTTACAGTAAAGAGTTTATGAAGCTGCCAAGACTCAGTGCTATTCAAGAAGAAATTATTGAGCTTGGCAGTAATATCCTTCGTCGTGATACTTTAATTGATTTGTATGGAGAAGAGCGCGGGAGCGATATTGCAGATAGAAACCGTAAGGAGCTGTTCTTCCTATTAGGCAAGGGTAGCGGTAAGGACTTCATGTCCGAAATTATCTGCGTCCGTATTGCCTATATTTTATTGTGCCTGAAAGATCCAGCTGGGTACTATGGAAAGCCTGAAGGTGATGCTATTGACATTGTCAACGTAGCAAAGAACGCTCAACAGGCTAATAACGTATTCTTTTCTGGCCTAAAGCAACGCCTTAAGTATTGTCCTTGGTTTATAAACAAGTACACTCCTCGCAAAGGCGACATCGAGTTTGAAAAAAATATTCACGTCTATTCTCTCAACTCAGAAAATGAAGCTACTGAAGGATTGAATATACTTGTTGCGGTACTTGACGAATTGGACTCTTTTGATGAAGGAGACACTACCGAAAATGCCGACAAGATGTATAAGACCCTACGTGCAACCGTTTCTTCTCGTTTTGATGATGTAGGCAAGGTCCTGGTGCTAAGCTTCCCAAGGCGCAAGGATGGATTCATTATGAAGAAATATAATGAATTCGTTGTAGATAAAATCGTTACCGAGCACAAGCACATCTTTGTTCTTAATCCTGAATTACCGCCGGGTACCGAAGGTAATGAATTTTCTATTACCTGGCAAGAAGATGAAATCGTCTCCTATCGATATGCAAACGTATGGGCATTGAAAGCACCAACATGGCGAGTGAATCCAACTAAGACCGTAGACAGCTTTATGATGGACTTCTTTGCTGATGTTAATGATTCACTAGGTCGTTTTGCAGCATGTCCACAGGACACCGATGGTATTTCCGATTGGTGTAAGGATAAGGCTAAAATTGATGCTACATTCAAAAATGCAAATGGAATTTTGGATGATGGAAGTATCAGGATTAAGCCTGATACTTCAAAGCAATACTATATTCACGTTGACCTAGCGCTTGTGCAGGACAACGCTGCGTTAGCACTTGCACACGTAGAAGACTTCAAGTCGTTCAGATATGGATCAACAGTACTTGACCCAGCCCCGCACGTCGTGGTAGATTTAGTGCGTTATTGGAAGCCAGGCCCCAACCGTGCGCTGGACTTTTCGGATATTAGAGAGTTCATCATCTCCTTGCGAAGATTAGGATTCGATATTCGTTTGGTTACTTTTGACCGTTGGAATTCAACAAATATTATTTCAATGTTGAATGAAATCGGAATTAGGGCAGAAAAGCTTTCTGTCGCCAGGGATCACTACAACGAATTTTTGCTAGCAATGGTAGAGAATCGTGTAGTCGGGCCGGAGGAAGAAAAGCTGAAACATGAGCTAAAGACTATCATTATCAATGAAAAGGGAAAGGTTGACCACCCCGGACGTACCGGTAATGACCTTGCAGATGCAGTATGTGGAGCTATTTTTAATGCAGCGGCGCATACTCCAAAAGATGATACATCTGGAGAAATTGTTACCTATGCAGATATTAGACATCAGCAAGAAGAGGAGCGTAGAAAAACTAATGAAACACAAAATAGAATTTACGTTCCAAAGCAGCAAATGCCTAGTGACCTTGCCAGCTTCCTGGATGGACTAAAAGTACTATAAGGATCAAGATGAACAGAGAAGCAAAAGAGCGGATTATCGCCGCTCTAATTGAGCGTGACGGATATCGATGTATGATGCCTGGTTGCACCAGGCCATTCACTGATGACGATAAGCCGACTATTGACCACTGGAACCCATACAGTATTTTCAAGGATGAGTCCTTGGATAACCTGGTTTTGATGCACTTTAGCTGTAACAACCGCAAGGGTGATACTGTACCAAATCCTGATGGAACAATTGACATTATACGCCGCGTACGCATTCCAAAGCAGGCTCGCCCAGAATTGTGTGATACCTGTATGTCTGGTAGACTTCTACTGGATGGTGAATTGTGCCCGGACTGCGGATCTGGTCCGCAGCCACCAAGCTATCCAACAGCATACAAGCGTAAGCCCAAGAACTGTTCACACGAAGGTAGAGAGCACTGCTGGGCTTGTGTCACAGGATTGGTTAAGAGAAAAGAAATTGTCTAATTGGTCGGATATATACCTAGGACAGCTCAAGCTTGATCCTAGCTTCAAACTGGTGATTCCGATTGATCCATTGCCGGGGGAAGACGAAGAAGATACTATCATTAGGTACTTTGTTCAAGAAGGCATCTTTGTTGTCAAAGCACCAGGGGTTTACGATACCAATGCAGAACGAGCTTTAGAGCTTGACATTAACCTGTATAAGCTAATTAAAGCTTTTGAAGCGGCGGAATTTGCAGATACAATGGAAATTTTAGAGCAAAATGGTTACGCCTACACGACTCTTGACAGTGAAGGTAACATCCGCTATGCTCTTACACCAGAGGGAACAAGGTACCTTGAAGAGCTTAACGCCAAGGATAACTGAGTTAGACTACTTGTTAGTCGACCCTCCGTGGAATTTCTACTCTATTAGGTACGTTCTTGAAGATCGTGCTGAGCATATTGTCTATATTCCAACCAAAGATATTGCAGTGGATTTAAAGACGAAAACTATTGTAGAAATTATAGTTGAAAGATTACGGGCTGAACTTGATTGTAAACCCGTACATATAGATCGAGTAACCAAGGAAGCGAAGGATGCAACCAAACGACGCGCGATTGAAGCTACAAGAATCGCAAAAGCACGTAAACTGGCTAAATCTACTGCGCGTGATTGATAGTTTGGCGGCGGGACAAAACTGGGGACGTTATGACAATAGTCAATGGCGTCCTAACTATAAACAGGCCGACCTGGATCTTCCTTGGTTGCTTGACAACTCGGCTGAACTATGGCAAGCTCTGCAAATATTGAAGGAAGAAAATTGCGCTTAAATAATAAACTTAGAACAGTACTTTCCCAGATTCATATTCATGGTCCAATCAAGGACTCTACGGCAAAAATGAATGGCGTATCAAGGCAAGATACTCCCCTGTTGAAGAATCTTGGCTTAATTAAGCGAACTAAGAATGGTTGGATAATAACCAAAAAGGGTATTGACGTATTAAATGATCAAACTAAATAAAACTCTGGAAGTGCTTGACATCCCGCCGGGGACAGAGTAAAGTAGTTCAGGTGAGCGGGAAACCGCAAGGCTCCATTAAGATAGCGGTCAAGTCTACTTGATTCTCAGTCAAGTAACGCCGGTTCGAATCCGGCATGGAGTACGCAGGGGCAGTGGGAAACACTCGGCTAGTACATATACGGTAATATATGTGGTAAACCTAGTGAGTCTGCCCTGATGGTGGTAAGCTATTACCGTGGTTATGCCATTAAGCCTGGTCCATCAACGAAAGCTAGCGTTTGTGTTCGTGGCAGGAAAAAGTTTCCCATGGCGCAGTAGAACAAATGTGTAGTTCACTGGGTTTTCACCCCAGAGGTTGCGGGTTCGAGTCCCGTCTGCGCTACGTACAAACCTACGAACAAAGGAAACAAAAATGGCACTTGTTGCAAAACGAGGTAATACCGTACTCAAGAAGAACTTGTCCTTTAAGCATGGTAACCAAGGTATGGTTACATTTAAGGGAATTGTAAGTATGACAAGGGTTAATCTTGAAATCAACGGTAAAATTTTGAGCGTAAAGGCCTCTGATTACAATATTACAATTAGTGGATAATAGAATTAGGTAAGCCGGGAGAGTCGCGTCTCCGTCAGACTGCCTTTAGGAGAGTGGTGTAATTGCATACCGGCCTTAGTAGGGACCACCGGCGGGTGGTACGAACGGGCGGGTGAATAGGGTGTAAATCCCTATCTCTCCGTATAGGGGTGCGCATGGTGCGAGGTTGGTCTCCAAAACCGACTGCAATGGGGTTCGACTCCCCGCACCCCTGCCGGGAAAGGCAGGAGTCATTACCCTGGGCATTAGAGTAATGAACTAATGTTTGACACTACTATGGGGCGGACCTGTAGCAAGACACCTTTCTAAACTTTAAAATGAGCAGGTGTGGACAGCCACAGAAGAAATGCTAATAATGTACTGGGCTGGTTGGGTACGATGCGCTGCCGTGTTAGCATTCACCTAAAGACTTAAGGGGAAATATGCCAGTACCACCACGCAAATCCGGGGATAACGAATATAGAATATCCTACGATAAGCCAACAGGAATTGCTACTGAAGTACTATTCGCTAAAGATGAAAAAGAAGCTAAAAAGATTTTTAATAGCTATATTAATGTTGGCCGACAATTTACAATCCGACGGATAAGGAAGCTTTCATGACGGTACGTTTAAACTTCCGTGCTGAAGTAAAAAATAAACAGGGTAAGCGAGTACTGGTTGTTCAAGCAAATGAACTTTACAATAAATTTCTTCAGCGCGTCCGCCGGGAGGCAAAGAGCAAGGGGACCACCGAAGGTACTATGGTCGTCACTGCAAAGGAATGGGCTCCGGGAGAATCCAAGACCTTTGATCTATAATAATAAGGCATGCGTCAGCATGCTATGCCGCATAAGGTAAGCTGGTAGCATCCGGGAATCTTATAAACTCCTATTAGGTGGGTTCAATTCCCACATGCGGTACCTAACAAAGGGGAGAAATGGGCGCAAAACCTACCGAATTCAAGGTAACTATTCATAAGGCTGTTGGAGCCAGGGCCGAAATTCTTAAATATAAAGCTGAGCAAGAAAAGCGAGCATTGGCTCGTGCAGATAAGGCTTGGTATAACCAAATGGCTTTTAGCGTTCGTGTTGAAGCAAAGTACGGTAGTAAATGGGTTGATGTTAGCTACAGGCACCGAAACTAGTGCTTGACAGTACCAGCCCAGTACGGTAAAGTAGATTTCAGCAGGTCGGAACCCCTGGTTTCACAGCCTGCTACGGGACACCCCGGCAAGGGTGAATTTAAGCTACACTAGGGATATAACCCGTATGAAGCCCCTAGGCTGACCTACCTTGATATGTTGCCGCATGTCGTTGCAATTTCGGAAGAAGTGAAGGTAGTAATTCTTCCATTAACCAAGCATTGCGCTAGAAATAAAAAGCGCTTGGGTGTCCCGGGCGTGCAATATAGGTTCTAGGCTACACAAAAGCGAAGTGGCGGTGCAGCGGTTGGACACACATACCCGCCCTACTCCCTCGTGGGTAGGGTTTTAATCCCCTATAGTTTAACGGCAAAACCTTGCACTGTTAATGCAATGACCTTGGTTCGATTCCAGGTGGGGGAGCGTACAAACAAAATAACCGTGAAATACATATATAAAGCGTGGGCGCGTATCTGTTTCTCATGCCGAAAATGTATGGAGAATATACTTAGCGGTATAAAATGTCCAAGAGATGATACGTGAGGACAGCGGTTATTTGTAGCTATTAGCTCAATGGTAGAGCGGGTTGAACGCCGTCGACCCTGGTTCGATTCCAGGATAGCTTGTACATATTCCGGTGGGGTAACTATTGGCAGTTACAGCAGATTGTTAATCTGCCACCCTATAGGTTCGATTCCTATCGCCGGAGCTGGTGAAGTATAGGGAAGGTTCACAGGTTCGAGTCCTGTCTATGGTATGGTACAAGCGGTTCGAGTCCGCAATATAAAATATTGGGTCAAATAGGGTTGCTCCGCCTGCTGGTTCGAGTCCAGCGCTTCACCTTCAGCTTGCGAAAGGGATGTTTAATAACTAAAGGGTGGCTAGTTGAAAATCACCAGCATCGTCAAAAACTAGCAAATGCCGACGACCGTAGGATGATGGGAGCGGGTCTGTAAAACCCTACTCTGGGGGTTCAAATCCCCCCGGCGGCACTCAATACAAGCATACATGGAGGAAATATGGCTACGTTTGAACCGAATAAGGAAATCCTTGCATGTTATAAGGCGCTTGAGAATAAAGAGCCAGGATGTATTAGACGAACTGAAGTTTTGGTTGATTACCTAAATACTCAAGAAAAAGCAGCCAATTCAGCAAGCATTAGACGACTTAAGCGTGATATGCGTATGGCAAAAAAAGAAATGCTTAAAAAGGATTGGTAATGGATAAAGAGCTTGCAGAAAAATCAAATCAAGTATTTTTGGATCTTGAGCATCATCGCATTGGAAGTGTTCAACGTGCGCAAAAGTTTGTTAAAACATTGCGTCAACTAGGAGAAAAGCATCTAGCCACACAGCTGGTTAAACAAATTAATAAAAACGCTGCACTTATGCCAAGAGATAACTGGTAAAGGGTCGCATAGCTTAGCTGGTAGAGCGATCGGTTGAAGCCCGATTAGCCACGGTTCGATTCCGTGTGTGACCACGCATTGCATCTGACTGGCTGATCTCCAGGATGCGGATAGAGGTAAATCCCGTAGTAGGTAGGTGCAGTTCCTATTCCACCAGACAGTGGAGTCAATGAGGAGACAGCTACGAATGATTATGGCTGGGTGAAGCAACCGGAGTGAAACTACCTAGTCCACAAAACTAAGGGGATAAAATGGTCCGTTGGAAGATCTACGTTGGTGGCAAGCAGCGCGGCAATGATTATGATAGTGAAAAGCGAGCCATTCAGAATGGTGCTGTAGTTGCACGTAGTAATAAGCAGGTCTTCGTCTATAAGGTTGTTAATGGCGGAGGTCCAAAGCAGGTTGCTAAGTGGGTTAATGGGGATCGGATCGTATAATGGCCATTTATCAAATTTATGTCGCTGGAAAGCAACGAGGTAATGACTATACTAATAAGAAGCTCGCTATTCAAAATAGCGAAGTGATCGCTAGGGCTAATAAGCGTGTTCACGTTTATGAAGTCAAGAACGGAGTTCCCGGTCCCACTATCGCTATTTGGGTTGACGGCGAAAGGATTAAGTGATGCATAAGCTAATTAACATTGAATTTAATCCGAAGGAAAAGAAGAAGCTTCGTCGCTGGTCTGGTTCATGCCGTTGCGGAAGGTGGAATGGTATGGGACCGGACAAAAAGGATCTAAAGAAGCTCTGGAAGACCAGCCACCTAAAGAGTTCAATATGAATTCTAAAAAGCATGAAATGAAAAATATTACGTTTAATGGTGAAGGAAGACGCTTTGGCACGTGGTCCGCCGATTGTTCTTGTCGTAAATGGGTTGGAACCGGTGCTACTAGAGAAAACCTACAAAAATCATTTAAAAAGCATGTTGATGGTAAATAAGTTTGATCCTGTGGTGTAAAGGGAGCATGGCACCTCGTTCTGGTGTTGGTGCGAAGTCATTCTTCGCCGGGATCGCAGGTTGCAAGCAGGACTTGCGACTTAGGGGTTGACACCCCTCCTGGAAATGCAGTAGAGTAGGTTCACAACCACAGGAGCTGTTTTAGACGTGACCTGTTGGAAAAGCTGAAACGCAGCATAGGCTTTTCACTTATCGGTGCTATAATAGAATATGCGTAAAATCTATGGTGTTTTTCAAAATGTAAAATTTTTAAGACATTTCCATGCAGTAGCTACAATAATCTGGATTCTTATGATTCCGGTATCAATCTTTACTCCTTTAAAGGATTCAATTCAATTCTTGGTTTTCATTAGCCTCTGGGCATTAGTTGGTGCACATTGGGGAGCTTGGCAGGCAAGCCGAGCCGAAGAAAATGGAAACTCAGACTAGACAGCAGCTAGCCAAGCTGCTAGGATACTTACATAACCCCGCGTAGTGTACCGGTGCGCACGATTGTCTGTCGAACAATTAGAGCCAGTTCAACTCTGGTCGCGGGGACGTATTAAATGAAGTAATTAACCCCTAGTGTTAGGAATAATATGGGCTATACTATTTTTCTTGGGATTCTAGGGCTGATCGCTCTAGCAGTTTTGGTGAGCGGTTTTCTTGCTAAGTCGGATAAGGACCGTAAGGGTTATGACGATCTTCCGGTTCGCAAGATTCTACTTGGTGTAGGTGCAGGATTTACGGTTGCTTTTCTAGCTTTCTTCCTAGGCGGCTCTATGGAGAACGTAAACGCTCGTACCGTAGGTATCGTTACCGAGTTTGGTAAGGCTACTGGCACCTTGAATCCAGGTCTAAATTGGGTTGCTCCTTGGGCTGAGGTTACCGAGTTTTCTACTGGTAACAACTCACTTGACCTTGATGCTACCGATGGCAATGGTGGAAATGTAGCTGTGAAGTTTGCTGGTGGCGGTGCAGGAGCTGCTAACGTAAACATTAACTGGCAAGTCCAGGATGACAGCAAGGCCACTAAGCTTTGGGAGAACTGGAAGGAATTCGACGTAGTTGCTGACAAGGTAGTAAACAAGCAGGCACAATCTGTTGTTTACCAGGTTGTTGGTCGATATGCGCCGGAAGACGCCACAAAGAGCGAAACAGTTGGAAAGCTTAACCAGGTAATCAAGGATGAGCTAAACTCTGCTCTTGCCCCAAGTGGTATTCGTGTAGAGAATGTTGCAGTAATGCGTATTGATCTTTCGCCTGAACTTCAGGACCGTGTTACTAAGCAGAATGCAGCAGTGACTGATCAGCAGACCAAGAAGACTGAACAGGAAACTGCTAAGATCGAAGCTGGTACTAACGAAATCAAGCAGCGTCAACTTACTCCGCTAACATTGATGGATAAGTGCCTGGATATCGTTAACAAGTGGAATGTACAGAACAATGGTCCGATGCCCGCTGCGGGCGTTTGTGGGAACCTTAACCAGGTTCTCATCGGAGCCAAGTAATTGACAAACGTAATGCAAGCTAGTATAGTTTGCATGGGTTGGTAACTTACCCTTAAAAGTTATATGGAGGTATGGCTGAGAGGCTTAAGGCGTTGGTTTGCTAAACCAATGGAAGGTAAAAGCTCCCACAGGTTCGAATCCTGTTGCCTCCGCGCGGCGTCGGGTATACGGCGGAAGTAGTTAGACTCGGGTGTGGGCTACGCGGTTTAACAAAGTAATGATGCTAGCCTGCTAATACCCACATTTAGCAGGAGTAATGCTAGCACTAGCTGATTTACATATACCAATGCCATCTTAGCTCAGTTTGGTAGAGCAGCTCACTTGTAATGAGCAGGTCGGGGGTTCGAAGCCTCCAGGTGGCTCAAAGTCTTTACCTGCCGGTAAAGCAAATCAAGGATAAAAATGAAGCACAAGAATCACGTAATTTACTCAAATGATCAAGCTGATCTAAAGCGACTTCAAGAAGAATATGAAATGCTAGGTCGCTACTGTACGCTTGGTCAAGGTATCTTGACAGTGTTCGCACTAGATCCGAGGACTGGCAAGCGAAGGGGTTGACAAACCCTTATGGTGCATGTAGTGTAACGGTAACACAAGAGACTGTGAATCTCTTATAGGATGGGTTCAACTCCCCCCATGCACCCTCTTAAACTGGGAGGTAGCAATGCGTACAATGCGTAAGGAACTAAATATGCTAATTAATGAAGAAATTCAGCCGGGAGCAGGAATCTCCTATCTTGAACACGCTGAATCAGTTGCACGCTTTAACCTCCGTAATGTAGACTATAATGAAATTCAGTTTGCTGCTGAACGCTTGCGAGTTTTGCAGGAGTTGCAGCCTGGTGAAGAACTTAATTAAATCTGCTCAAAAGGTGCGGAGTGGCTAATCCCCTTTTGAGTCGGGCGGTAGACTAGGGAATAGTGTTTGGGTCTACTATGGTCGGGAATGGTGGGAATCCTGATCTCCAGGTTTAGCGGGGTGTAGCAGTCAGGTAGCTTACTAGTCTCATAAGCTAGTGGTCGTCGGTTCGAATCCGGCCCCCGCTACTAGAAGTAAGCTCTAGGAATAGAGGATATATGGGTTGGTTGATTGAGCGCAAGATTCGTAAGCTAATTGATCCAGTTAAGGCCGATATGGAAATCGCTGACAAGGTTCCTAAGGTCAAAAATTTGATAGATCATAAAAAGCCAGGCGGCGTGAAAGGTCTCGAAGATCTTATCCGACTTGCTAAAATTGCTAAATATGAACGTGCAATGATTAAGGATCTTCAGGATATCCTTCGGCAGTATAAACTAGATACTCCAAAGAGTCTTTGGTAACTAGATCGCCTTCTTAGTGAAAATGGCAGCACATATCCTTGGTACGGATATAGTATGGGTTCGATTCCCATAGAAGGCTCATGGCAGAAGATGCATTTGAAGTGCTTAAAAAGATGCTCAAAGAATCCCAGAATATTGCAAAAACAGGAACTCAGCAACAACTCATTAATGCGCTTACTGCAATAGAAAAATACGCACGTGCACACAATATAAATCGATTTGCCGATGAAGCTAAAAGAAAAATTGCAAGCCTACGTAAAAACCTATAGCATGGGAGTAAACCATGAATATCAGTAAGATTTCAAAGCTAATTCTTAAGGCTAGCAAGCTAAAGAATGCCGGAAAGAACGGCGAATATCTCAGTGAACTTCGTAAGATTCGTACCGAACTAGCAAAGCAAATGCGTGAGCTTGACGAAGGCATTAAGCTAGTTGATAAGAAGATCGAGGAAGCGGAGCGTCGATGACACTTTCATACTCACGAGGTTCAATTTTTGATTCTGGTGCAACAGCAATTGTAAATCCAGTAAATTGCGTTGGTGTAATGGGCGGGGGGCTAGCAAAGGCTTTTGCGAATCGATATCCAGAAATGGAACGAGATTACAATATGTATTGTGAGTCCGGTCTTCTTAGGCCGGGCATGATTCACTCCTATTATTCCAACCTAGAAGATGAACCGATTATCCTTAATCTTCCAACTAAGGACGATTGGCGTGATCCTTCTACGTATGAGTATATTAGAAATGGACTCATCGCATTAGCTACATACCTCAATCGTTTTAATATTGACAGCGTTGCTGTTCCAGCGTTAGGTTGTGGTCTCGGCGGATTGAATTGGGAAGTTGTTGATTACGAAATCAATATTCATTCTACTTTAACTCCAAATGCTAATTGGATTGTATTTCCGCCACAATGAGAAGAACACCAAAGAAGTGTGATATATGCGCTGAAGCACGTAGACTTTATTGGAGTGAGCGAGAAACACTCTGGCTGTGCTGGGAATGCTGGATTTAATTATAATTAAGGTTTTACTTAAGCCCTTCCGTGGTATACTAATGTAGCCAGAAGGAGGGTGAAAATGCCAAATTCTATTGACCCTCGGCTTATGCTCAAGGACCTCGAAGATTTAATTGTATTTAAATTTGAGCAATTGAGAGATGAGTTCCGGGAGGTGAAAAATCAAATGGCAGATCTTAATCAGAGCGTTGCAGATCTTCAAGCAGCTGTACAGGGTGTTGCTGATCGTGTAGCACAGCTAACTGGTCCACTACAGGATCAAATTGCTGAATTGCAAACAACTCTACAAGCAGAGCGTGACGCAGCAGCCGCACTAGCAGCCGCAGAAGATCAGGAAGACGTAGAGCAGAATCAGGCTCTAGCAGACGCGCGAGCAGCAACAGACGCAGCTCTAGCAAATGCACAGGCTTCCGCAGATAGTATCGAAGGTGCAGTTGACCAGCTAAACCAGGTAGCAGCACCACAGCCACCAGCAGGTGGCGGGGTTTGATAATTAGTTTGTGACGGGGTATAGCCAGAATGGCCAGCCATGTGCTAGGCTTCTTGCTGGGATGCTTAAACAACCAAATCGGTGCCCCGAACAACTGGAGCAGTGATGCATAAATCCAAGCGCAAATGGCTTTGTATAGACTGTGCTAATTGCACCAAGCTTGAGCACTACTTCGTAAAAGACTCAGTCTGGAAAGACTTGGCAGGCATGCCTGAAGCTGGTATGCTACACGTGTTGTGCCTGGAAGCCCGAATTGGGCGGAAGCTTAATAAAGAAGACTTTACCGCCGCGCACATCAATAACCCCAAAACAAATAGTATGACAGACACGCTACGATCAAGAATTTTGGGAACTTAATGGCTAGGATAAAAGATAAAGGTAGCTACTTTGAAATAAGGTATGAAGGAACTACACTTAGGGTAAATAAGAACAGCGGCCAAGTAATGGATACTAAAGCTGCTTTAATGAAAAGTGACGTTGGGATTATAGTTTCTGCACTTAGTATTAGTGGCTATAAAGAGCTAGCTGATAAAGTCGCTAATCGATATAGAGGTAAGCTTCCTGATTGACTTTATAAAGTAAAGGGGCAGGAATGGAACAACTTTGGATTGTAACTATCTATTGGAAAAGTGGTTCTAAGCCTCACGTTCATAAGCACCAAACCGCAGAACAGGTAAAACAATATGAGCGTTTGGGACTAGAAAATCGTGATGCAATTGCTAGTGTTAAGGTGAAAAAGGAACCACACCTAAAATTGTTAAATGATTAACGGCCGCGAAAGCGGCACTTGGGTCGCTAGTTTAAATGGCAAAACCGCAGACTTTTAATCTGTCAGACTCCGGGTTCGAATCCCGGGCGACCCACTTTGATGTAGTTCAATTGTGAACATCAAAATCACAATAAAATTCAAAAGAAAATATTGGGTGAACAGTGCGTGAAAGGCTGCAAGTACTTTCTTTGGTATCAATCGCATAGGCTATAGAACGGAGTTGGGTTAAACCCCCAACAGGCCAAATTGAGGAAAACAGATTGAATAGCAAGCTTAGTATTCTACTATGAGTATTTTGAAAAAATAGGTGATGGAGATCGGATCAGTGGAAGAACGCGGGCACAGCACATGCGATTAGGAGCCCGAGATGTGGGAGTCGAGCGCCACCATCAATGCCTACTTTGGAGTTAAAAATGGTTGGGCAGCGAAGCATGGTGACTAAAAAAATCACTTGTCCTAATGCTAAGTGTAAGAAAGATTTTAACGTTGAGCGCTTCGGTGTTCAGAACAAAACAATTAAGGATAAATGTCCTTTTTGCAAAACCGACGTAAAAGTTAAGTTTGACTAGGAGTCAATATGGTTGATGCTAAGTTCCGCTATCAGGTAGAAGTTAATGGTGCACGTACCGCAGATAATCGTACAGGAACCCCAGAAAAAGCTCTTAACAGGGCTAATCAATTAATTGCACGAGGCCGTGGAAAAGATAAGACTCCTGGTAAGGTTGGATGGCACATTAAAGTCATTGATCTTGCCAACGGCCGAATCCTCGGAGAATCCAGAGATGGCTCGCCTATTCGGAAGTTGAAAGCGTAATGCCTGCTGAGATTAATACACCATATTGGGTCTATGTTAATGGCGCCGCCAAGGGTAATTTTATTCGTGAAACGCAAGCACTGGCGCATGCCAAGAAAAAGATTACCGACAAGAATGAAGTAGTGGTTATTCAAATCGGCGCATTTGATCATGAAAAGCGTTTGCATGTATGGGTTAATGGCGTACAAACCGTTAAGAATGGAAAAAATACAGGAAAATGAGCCTTTTAAGGACAATTCTGAAATTCGAAAGCGCTCCATCTGATCCAGAGCTTGTTAAAAAGCTTTACAAGAAGTCAAAGAATAAGGATGATGGTGTATATAAAGGCGGGGGAGGTTCAGGTTACGGATCTGGAAGTAGCCTCGCAATACGTACTGCACTCCTTGCAGCCGCCGGTGGGGGTAATTGAAGTGGCTCTTGACAAGCCAGGACTGTCCTGTTAAGCTAGTAACACGTCAAGCGGGACGGAAAACCGCAATGGGCCTATAGTATTAATTGGATAAAACTGCTGACTCTTAATCAGTTATTCCGGGTTCGAGTCCCGGTGGGCCTACTTTAAAAAACAAGGGAGAATGCTATGGGTCGTAAGAAGGTTACAAAGCGCAAGCAAGTTCGTCGTTCAGATGGCGAAGGCGGCTTTGAACTTGTGTGGGATACTGTAACTGAATGGGTCAGTGATGATTCAAGTTCCGGTGGATCAGATTGGTCTTCAGGTAGTAGCGATTCATCAGGCTCTAGTGATTAATAACTAAAACTTAGCCCTTCGGGGTTATGCCTCTGTGGCGGAATTGTGGCAGACGCGCCTGACTTAGGATCAGGTTTCTTCGGAAGTGCAGGTTCAACTCCTGTCAGAGGTACGTAATATTATTGAAGCAGCAAGTCGACACTGTGGATTTAATATGAAAGAAAGTAGACGTAAATTGCATATAAGTCTCAATGGCAGAGCTACGGGCGTGAAGCTGGTGGTTGGTGGTTCGAATCCGCCTGCGTAATGACTGCTTTTGAGCCGGGTTGGCCGATTGGGGAGGCACCTGTTTTACACACAGGACACAGGGGGGTTCAATTCCCTCACCCGGTACAGGGAACGGCATAGCAATATGCGAAACCTAGAAGCGTTAAATAGACTGGATATGACTGCGCAGCATAGAAAGTCGCTAAGTGCGTACAGTAAGCACCGATAAATACTGTAGCTTCTAGGCAGATCTGCAAAGACATTCCTAACAACTAGTAGTTGCAACAATACGTGAGACCTCTGTGGTTTGAAGAACCCACATGTTTGGGAGTTATTGCAGCTACGCTAAACTTTCCCTCTCTGTGAAGTCCAAGGAGAATCTGCTAATTTTAGAAAGCTTCCCATCCCGGTTCTTGGGTTGTAGAACTAGTAGTAAGGCAAACTTAATAGGGAAAGACCCGCTGCATTAGCTTAGCCAGGTGAAAGCGCTAATCTGATACATTAGAGATCCTAGGTTCAAATCCTAGATGCAGCACGGGGGAAGCTTAAGATTCCCCAAGCGGGGTATGGCGGTTCGAATCCGTAAGGCTAAACATACCCCGCGAATGCCCTCGCCAGTGGATCCTGGCGCATTCCCTACGAAGGAAAGCTGCGGTGGTTCGATTCCACTCGGGGGTTCTTATTAAAGGACAGCTAATGACTATTGATCCGTGGGACCCAAGAGTTAAATGTGTTTCTTGGTATAAAGACGAATATGATTATCTACAGCAATCAACGGTTAAGTTTATTGTGTACCTTCATTGTCATACTAAAATTGGCTGGGCATTTAGTTACGGCCATGAGCATGGAATAGAAGAACAATTTGTCATTGATAGGTTGATAGATGAAGTGCAACCAAAAATTGATGAATTCTACAATGAATTAAAGAGCCTAAAAGGCGGTTCAGTAGACATTTATGGTCAGCCAATTTGGAGCATAGCCCCAATTGATATTTTTGGGAATAATCCAGAAGCACCGGCAGTGAAAGTTGCTCAATTCGATGAATTTCAAGAATGGCAGTATTGGTGTGGCCAAGTAAACCAACAATTTAAGCCGATTCCATCAAAGAAAATGCTTCAAGAGAAGTTTGAGAAAACTAAGCAGCATCTTGCTGATACTGCAGTAGTTGGATTAGGTCCAGATACAGGCTCTATTGTTCAGAAGAACTTGAAGAAGCTATTCCCAGCTCTTAAGGAAATAGTGACCTGCCCAGTTTGTGCTAAACTGGATAAGGATAGATCCAGTACCTTGGATAGAATGATTATTCATTTAAATGACGAACACCGATGGACTAGAGAAGAAGTTGCTGATTGGCTAGAAAGTCTGGATATTGATTTGGAAATGAAGGAAAATGTCTGAACTAGATACAAAGATTGATGAAGTAGCTACAGAGATCAATAAGATTGGTCTTGAAGTTTATACTGAGGGTATGACTCTAGCTAAAATGATGCGTCTTGGTGCCGAGCATACAGAGCAGGCAATTGGTAGCTACGGCTATGGCATCCGTGCATGTGGTCTAACAGCCGCACACATTGGTGCAGAAGCCATCAAGCGCGCCAAGGAAATGCAGCAGGACTGATTTACTGCGGACGATAAATTCGTCCGCGCTAGC
>Ga0068862_100000451_pt1 | contig 44614 bp, 33 predicted proteins | sample KBSSwiS52_FD_66598 | JGI IMG/M metagenome (GOLD analysis project Ga0068862, IMG submission 66598) | Switchgrass rhizosphere microbial communities from Kellogg Biological Station, Michigan, USA - KBS Switchgrass S5-2 | ecosystem: Host-associated > Plants > Roots > Rhizosphere > Soil ...
CAAGATGAATCGTCGTCTGCGATTACCAGCGTTGAGGGGAACAAAAATTCACGAAATTGCTTCGAGTAGGGACAGCGCGAGGCGCGTAGGCGAACAATGCCGATATTGATCATGACTGATGAATTACCGCTGGCTCGCCTCGGGACTCTTCCTAGTGACTCTTGCGACGCTGATGCTCGAGATCCTCGACTCGCGTCTGCTGTCGGTCCTCACGTGGTATCACCTGGCGTTTTTAACCGTCTCGTTGGCGATGCTCGGCATGGCAGCCGGTGCGGTGCTCGTGTTTGTGGGTGGCGAACGCTATACGGAGCAGCGCGCGATTCGCGAACTGCCACGCGTCACGGTTTGGTTCGCTTTGGCCATTCCGTCGATGCACCTGGGCAACTTGATCTTGGGCATCCCCGTCCTCGAGCAGTTCAACGTGCGTGAGGTGACCGCGATCGTATTCGCCATCGTCGTGCTCGGCCTGCCGTTCTTACTTGCCGGCGTCGCGGTGACGCTGGCCCTGACGAGGTCGGGAGGATCGACCAGTCGCCTGTATGCGGCAGATCTTCTCGGCGCGGCCTTGGGTTGTCTGCTCGTCATCCCTCTGCTCGATCGAACCAACATCACGTCGGTTGCGTTCACGGCCGGCGCGATTGCCGCCGCGGGCGCGTATTGTTTCGATCACTTCGCGTTGGTCCGGCTGGGAGTCGCCACTACGGCCGGATCTCCTCGTCGACGCCGCGACCGCCGGAGGTTCAGCGTCGCCCTGTGCCTATGCCTCCTGGCGGTGGCCGTGTTGAATGCCGCGCCCAAACCCGGCATCGCTGTGGTCTACGCGAAGGGCCGCATTTTCCGGGGAGGCGATACGGCCGCCCTGAATGAAGAGCGCGTCGAGTGGTCGGCCTGGAACACCCACTCGTACGTCTTAATCAAGCCATCCTTTTTCGGGCCGGCCTTCTACTGGGGGGCCGGTCGGGGAGCGGAGCAGTTCCAGACTGCGTCGGCCGGGATCTTCATCGATGCGTACGCTGGAACACCCATCACCAAGTGGGACGGGAACATCGGGAGTCTCGACTGGGTGTCGTACGACGTCACCACGTTGCCATATCACCTTCGCAAGGGGAACGCCGGCATTATCGGCGTTGGAGGTGGACGCGACATTCTGTCGGCGCTCTGGGGCGGTAACACCTCGGTGACCGGCATCGAGATCAACGACAACCTGCTTCGCGCACTCCAGGGGCCGTATCGTGATTTTGCGAAATTCGTGAACCGGCCGGAGGTTCAGCTCGTCCACGATGAGGCCCGATCGTACTTGAGCCGTACCGACAAGCGATTCGACGTCTTGCAGATGTCGTTGATCGATACGTGGGCGGCGACCGGGGCAGGTGCATTCACGTTGACCGAGAACGGGCTGTACACCATCGAAGGCTGGCGTATGTTCCTCGATCGCCTCGCCCCCGGTGGTTTGTTCAGCGTGTCACGTTGGTTCGCACCCGGCGCCACGTCCGAGACCAGCCGTCTGTTGGCGCTCGCCGTCGCCGCATTGCTCGACCGCGGAGTGGACCGGCCGCTCGATCACATGGCCATGCTGTCGCGCCACAGCGTCGCGACGTTGATTGTGTCGAACCAGCCGCTGACCGACCAGGATCGTTCAGTCATCACGAAGCTCGCCGACGAGCGTGAGTTCGACGTCGTCGTGTCGCCGTGGACCGGTGCGGCCGATCCATTCCTGGCGGGCATCGTGAAATCGACGTCCGTTGGTGAACTCGACGCCGCCATCCGTCATCCGATGTTTGACTTCACTCCCCCCACGGACCAACGCCCCTTCTTCTTCAATACGCTGAAGCCGAGCAGCTTCCACAAGGCGTTCGATGTACCCCGCGACGGGGTCATCGCTGGGAATTTGCGCGCCACCTGGACGCTCATCCTCCTCTTCATCGTCGCCACCATGCTCGTGATCGGCATCATTATCTTTCCGCTGCTCCGCTCGGGTCTTCCGGCCATGGAGTCGGGCAGTTTCGCGACGTCGGTGGCGTACTTCGGAATGATTGGTGTCGGCTACATGCTGATCCAGATCCCGTTTCTTCAGCGTTTTTCGGTCTATCTCGGCCACCCGACGTACACGTTCGCCATCATTCTCTTTTCCATGATCTGCTTCACCGGCGTCGGCAGCTTCGTGTCGGATCGATTTCCGATTGACCGCAATCGATGGGTCCTCAAGCTGCCGCTGGCGATTGGTGCGGCGGTGCTTGTGTTGATTTACACGATTCAGCCGATCATGGACGCAACCATCCAGTTCGGGCTCCCGGCCCGGTCGCTCGTCGTGATCGCGTGTAGCGCCCCGATTTCCGTTCTGTTGGGCTTTTGCTTCCCCGTGGGGATGGTGCTGGTGGGCCGGCTCTCACCCGACGCGACGGCGTGGATGTGGGGTGTCAACGGAGCCGCGGGAGTTCTGGCGTCAATTGTGGCGGTCGCTATCTCGATGTGGTTGGGCATTCACGTCAATCTTGCAGCGGCGGCCCTCCTGTACATGCTGCTGCCCCTGCCCGCCCACATGTTGGAGCGCAAGGCGTTTGGTCACGTGGCTGGCAACCAGGCACTGGGAACCAGGCACGTGGAGAATGGAATCGGCTCGCCTATCTGAAGTACGCGGGCAGATCGCGTTTGGTCTCACGAAGAATGTCGATGATCGCCCGACGATCGGACGGCGACAGCTGCGAATATCGAAGCGTCTGCTCCGCGCCTGAGAGGACGGCGTACATCCGCCGATAGATGGCGTCGCGCGCGGCAGCCGGCAATCCGTCGAACGCATCGCTGTAAATCATGTAGCTACACGGATGGCGCAACAGCCGATTGGTCAGATCAAGTTGATACAGGGATCGATCGCGCGAATCCTTCGGCCCTCGCGCTGAAAACCTCTCCGCGAAACCAGAGCTCCCCTCAACGCGCGTCGGCAGCGACGCTTCGTCAACGAACAGCATGTAGTCGACGACTTCGCGAGCAACGCCATCCACGAGCGCTGCCGCATCGGACTTTCCTGCTGCGGCACGCGCTTCCCACGACATGCGCGCGAACAGATTCATCATGTGCAGCTGATGGTCGAACACCATCAACGCGACGATGTCGCTGTAGGGCGAGAGATATCCGGCGAGATCGAACTTTCCATGCAGGGTTTCCGCCGCAATTGCCCTCGGCGTCGTCAGCAAGCCTTCATCCGTTTCATCGCGCAGCATCAGGTTGCCGCGGCTTGCCGCCGTGACATCGTGGCCGGTCACATACCAGCCGCCCCACCGCTTGCTGAGCGGGACGCGGTGATCGACGACCTCGTTCCCGAGCCGCCGCATCGTCAAGCCGTCCGCACGCGCCGCTTCGCTGCGCACCAGCAGCCCGGGGACACCGAGCGTCGCCTCGAGGGACACGTGACATGCCAGACAGCCGTTTCCGCGCTCGAATCGCGGCGACGCTGTGGCTTGCTGATTCAGGGTGTAGAAGACGATGCCAAGTTGTGGGTCCAGTGCCGCCGCCTCGATGAATCCGCCGCGCGGCCAGCCGACAACGACCTGATCGTTGAAGAAGAGTGTTCGCGGATTCACGGGACTGATGATGCGCGCCTGCACGCTAGTCTTCGAGAAAACTGCAAGCTGCGATTCGACTGGCACATCGAGTGCGCTCAGCATCGATCTCAGGTACCCACTCCCCGGCTCATGGGTCAGCGTCGTCGAACCGGCGGCGAGCTTCTCGTTCAGCTGCGCGACCGCATCGTGCGGCTGCTGGGCCGCATACGCGACGGCCGGCGCACTCCTCTCGTCGAAAAACGTTTCGGGCAGCTGCCCGCCAGCGGTGACCGTCGCCACGATGACGGCAACCCAGATGGCCGCTATGGCGATAACAGCGAACCTCACGCGTGTCATTGGGGCCTGGGTACTTTAGCGCCTCTTCACGCCCCGGAACGAAAGTGCAGAACAGCTCTCGGAGGCGCATGCGTGTTGCAGGCGACTGCTGGGGAGAGCGCGGCTTTCGCGCCTCATCACAGCCGGACGGAGCCATGCGTATCGTCGTGCTCGGCGGCGGATTCGGTGGCGTGACGACTGCGCGTCACCTTGAACGATCTTGCCGCGGGCGCAAGGACATCGATATCACCCTCGTGAGCCGCGAGAACTTTTTCGTGCTCACCCCGCTCCTCTTCGAGGCGTGTTCTGGACGGTTGGAATTGCGGCACTGCGCGCAGCCGATCCGCGCCGCGCTCCGACGAGCTCGCTTTGTCGAGGCAACAATTGAGGGTGTTGACGTGCAGCGCCAGATCGTTCGGGCCGTCGCGTCCGATCGCGGCATATATGAACTGCCGTACGACCACCTCGTCGTCGCCCTCGGCGCGTCGACCAACGAGCAGCTGATTCCTGGGTCGTCGAATACCTTCACGTTCAAGACCATGGCCGATGCGCTGGTCTTGAGAAATCACTTGATCGAACAGTTCGAACGCGCCGACGCGGCGCCCGATTGGACGACGAGACGAAGCTGTCTGACCGTCGTCGTGATTGGCGGCGGCCTCGTTGGCGTCGAGCTTCTGGGCGAGCTGACCGCGTTTGCCGGCGATGTGCTGCGCCTCTATCCGCGCATCCGTCGAGACGAGATTCGCTTCCAGCTGTTCGAGGCCGGTCCGCGCATCCTTCCCGAGATCGACGAGGGATTAGCGGCCGTGGCGAGCGGGGTGCTCCACCGGCGTGGTGCTGACGTGCGCGTGGCCACGCCTGTTCGCTCGATCGAGGCCGGACGTGTGCACCTCGCGAACGAGACGATCGAGACGGGCACAGTCGTGCTGGCCGCGGGCACCGTTCCGAGCACCATCGCGAGCGCAATACCGATCGTCCACGATCAGCGTGGCCGGATCGTCGTCGACGGTACGATGCGGAGCCGCAGCCACCCGCAAGTGTGGGCGCTCGGCGACTGCGCAGCGATTCCTGGACCGGATGGCCACCCATATCCGGCGCTCGCGCAGCATACCGTGCGCGAAGCGCGACAGCTCGCGCGCAACATTCAATGCGTCATCGAAGGGCGCGTCCCTGAGCCGTTCGTCTTTCACCCGCTCGGCACGATGGTTCGCTCGGGCACACGCGTGCCGTTGCGCGCGTCTTCAGGGTGCGTCTCACGGGGTTTCCCGCCTGGTGGATCCGGCGAACCTACTACCTGTTCCAGATGCCGCGCTGGGATCGCCGACTTCGCATCGTCCTCGATTGGACAGTGGCGCTGTTTTTCCGGCCCGACATCACCAAGGTCGAGTTGCGCGTCGAGAGGGAGCAGGTCCAGCAGCAGGTCCGAAAGGTGACCGGTAAGGCGGTTAGCGGACGCGGGACGCAGGCGTAACGCGCAACTTCCGCGGGGCGCGAGGACGCCACGTCTAGGATCCTCGAGAGTGCCTCACAGACCCTTTGATGTTGAATCCTCACACCTAGGGACAGCAGATCGGCAGCATGAAAAGGGAACAGTCACGGAGATGCGGCGTATCGGGTTGGTCATGAACGATGGTCGCGTATCGTATATGGCAATCAAGTAGCGCGTTGAGCGTTGATCCCCCTCCGGCAGCATACCGTCATCGAGAAACAGCCATAGGCTGTCGCCTCATTTCACATCGCCCTCGTCCTCAGGCAGAGGGATGCGCTGGCTCAGCGCTCGGAGAGCAAAATCTCTCTCTACCAGAGTGAGCTCTCTCCGCTCGAGCGCGCCGTCCGCTTCCTCCAAGACGGCACTCATACCGTGCATGATCGCGCGCGGTCTTAACTCTTCGTTCTTTGCGATTTCGGCGAGTATTGTTTGCACCGCCTCCTGTGTGAACGGAAAGTATGGCGAATCGCCTTTAAAGTCGGCGGGCCTAAACTGGCGCAATACATCCTTTACGAACACCAACGCTTCATCCGATCGCATTGGGGGAAGCACAAAGATCCTCGTCCGCCCAATCCGGTCACGGAGTTCTCGGCTAAACCACGCCGGGAGGTTCTTCTGAGGGTTGCCTGAGAACGATACGAATACGCTCAATCCTTTGGGGCATGTGTTGAACGCCGAACTCAAACCGGTATTGATCTCTTCTTTCAACTTCGCGCCGCAACGCTCGATACGTTGAAACTCGTCAAGGATCCATATGAGTCTCGCTCCGCGACGACCCCGCGATGTGGCTGCATCGTTGAGGAGAGCCACGAGCGCGGAGAAGATTCGGACCGACTCCTCGACCGAGTCGATCTTCTTGGTGACGCCGATAGAGCGCAACTGTGCAGCCGACAGTACTTCACCGCGTAGCCACCGGGTCGCAATTATCTTCAACCGCGCATCTCCCAGTGCCATTGCCTGCAGGGCATTCGCCAGATCCGGTGACGCCAATGCTAGTTTCCGCTGAAGGACATCTGCTGAGGGACATGTCTGAATCTCGAGATACGCTTCGATGAATCGATCCGGATCTGACTCCACGGAGAAGGTGCGGAAAATATCGGAGAAACCACGAACGGTCTTCGGAAATTCGCTGTACACAGCAAACAGCGTGTTCCCATCGTTTCGGTGATTCGAAAGTTCAGCGTGGTTCGCTAGGTAGAGGAGAGTGTGAGTCTTGCCGGCTCCGAACCACGCCCAGAAAAGATGAATCGACGATGTGTCGCGTTTGGACAATGAGTGCAGCAAGTCCCTGAGCTCAACCTGAAGTTCCTGGCGATCCGCCATGAACTTGCAGTATTCGCGGTCTGGCACTATCGGAAATGGCCAACGGACGAGGGCCAGGTGAGGAAACTGTGTAAGCCCGTGTCGGCGGTCATCCTGGTACGGTCGAGCCGCCACGAGCAGACGATCGTGAAGTTCAACCAGTTCGTGATGCAGAGCGCGCGTCGATAAGTATCGATCTTCCGGCCTCTTCGCAAGACAGCGCTCGATTATCGATTGCAGTGACGACGGGAAATTCGCGGCGAGCCGGTGGAGCGGTTCCGGTTCGTCAGCGATAACCGCGACGACGGCGTCGATGGGCGACGCGCGTTCAAACGCTCTCCGACCCGATGCCAGCTCGTACAGGATCGCGCCGAATGAAAACTGATCCGATCGATGGTCCACTGGCAGCCCGCGCGTCTGTTCCGGCGACATATATCCAGCCGTCCCGAGGATGACGCCATCGCGCGTTCGCACAAACGGAGAGGGAGTAATTGCTGTTTGCCTTTGCGCAGACATCTCGGTTTTTGCGATACCGAAATCGAGGATTTTCACCCCGTCTTCAACACCGACGATGACGTTCTCCGGCTTTAGATCTCGATGTACGATTCGTCGCTCGTGCGCAGTCGCGAGCCCATCAGCCAACTGGACTGCGATCTTGAGCAGGCGATTGACGGTCATTGGGCCTGAAGCCGCCACCTCGCGAAGGGTATGCCCTTCGAGAAACTCCATCGCGATGTAAAGGAGACCTTCGGCCTCTCCGACGTCGTAGATCGTGACGATATTGGAGTGGCTTAAGGCGGCTGCCGAGCGCGCCTCCCGCTCGAATCGATGACGCGACTCGTCGCTCGCCAGATGGGGTGACAAGATCTTGATTGCGAGGTCGCGACCAAGTCGGGAGTCACGGGCTCGATGGACTTCACCCATCCCTCCGCGGCCAATAAGCGAGACGAGTTCATAGGGGCCGAGGCGTGTGCCCGGCGAGAGTCGCACGAAGTCTGTCGTCGGACACGGTTCAAGGATCCTGTTTATAAGTTCGACAGTCGGCACGTCGCTTGAGTGGGCAATCAGTAACTCGACTTCACGGCGCAGTTCGGCGTCGTCGGCGCATGCAACGGCGAGATACGCACTTCGCCTGCTCGCCTCATGGTCCATCGTCGACTCGTATATGCGGACGATCTGTTGCCAGCGTTCGGGTGTCATCGCTCATTCGTCGGGACGAGGCACATCAGCTTCTCGATTGATTTCTGCACGAGCACACAGGAGATCCGGAACAGATCTGCCCTCTTGTAAGAATGGGACCCCTGTGAACCCTTTGCAGCGATCCACTAACGCGTTGACCGCTGATCGCTTTCCGGCAAAGTCCCTTTCGTCGAGAACAGCCACACGCTGTCGCCGTGCGTTGTGCCGGCGAAGAGACTGCCGGCCGAGTACGCGACCACGTACTCGTCGCCTTCGTACTCGAAGACGCTCACGGGCGAGTTCATCCCCGCACCTGTCTGAAATTCCCAGAGACGTTTCCCGGTGGACGAATTCAATGCGGTCAGGCGGCCGTCGTTGCGTCCCGTGAACACGAGGCCGCCCGCAGTCGTCACCGAACCGCTGTAGCACGAGTCTCTCCAGCGCTGCTGCCACACGAGGCGGTTCGTCTTCATGTCGAGCGCTGCAAAGATGCCGGCGGCCGGCAGCGGCGCGCCGCCGAACGCGCTGCCAAGGTACCGCTGCCCTTCCGGCGTGATCTGCTGGTTGTCCTCACCGCCCCTGAAGACGTTGGCCGCATCAGTAGCGCACACGTACAGAATGTTCGTCGCCGGATCGTAGGAGCTCGGCGGCCAGTTCGCGCCGCCGCGCGCGCCCGGCTTGGCGACGAGCGGCTCTTTCCAGAACGGCGTGAAGATCCGTCCCTGGTTCACCAGCGTGTAATCCTCGGGCGCGATATCGACTGACTGCGGTACGAACGCATCGCCCTTCGGAATCGGCTGCGTCTTCGATGTGGCCTGGCGTGGTTCCTGTGGCACCGGCGTCTCGTCGATGCCGATGAGCGGCCTTCCGTTCGTGCGGTCAAGGATGTACACCCAGCCCGCCTTGTTCGGTTCGGCGGCCGCCTTGCGGAGACGACCGTTCAGCATCACGTCAAAGAGGACGACCGGACTCGGGCCGTCGTAGTCCCACAGGTCGTGATGGATCTGCTGGAAATGCCACCGGTATTTGCCTGTGGCCGCTTCAATGGCCAGCATCGACGTCGCAAACAGGTTGTCCCCCGCGCGAATCCTCCCATTGAAATCCGGCCCAGGGTTGCCGGTCGTGAAGTAGATCAGCCCGAGCTCAGGATCGACCGCGGGTGTCTGCCAGACGCTCGCGCCGCCATGCAACCACGCTTCGCTGTTCTGCGGCCACGTGTCGTGGCCAATCTCGCCGGGGCCGGGAATCGTATAGAAGGTCCAGATCAAATGACCATCTTTCGCGTCGTACGCTTTCACCCGTCCACGGGTGCCGTTTTCGGCGCCGGAAAATCCGACGATCACCATTCCGTTGTAATAGAGAGGCGCGGCGGTAATCGTGTAGCCGTTCTGCCAGCGCTCCGCCTGAATCGACCAGGCGGGTTCACCCGTTCGCTGATCGAGTGCGACCAGTCGGCCGTCCAGCTGTCCAACGTACACGCGTCCATCGCCGATGGCGACGCCCCGGCTCGTCCATCCACAGCAGACGGTCGTGATGTTCTCGGGTAAGGATGCCTTGTAGTTCCACAGAATCGCACCCGTCTTGACGCTCAGCGCGAAGACATCGTCGGCACCGGTCACGACGTAGATCGTTCCTTCGTGTACGACCGGCTGCGCTTCACCCGAGTATTTCGCCGCCATGCCGGAGCCATTCAAATGTGTCCGCCAGACACCTTTCAGGCTGCCGACGGTCTCCCGATTAATCTGCGAAAGCGGTGAGTAGTTCTGGTTGAAGAGGTTTCCGCCGTTCTTCAGCCAGTTCGCCTTTGGAAGAGCAGCAAGCTCGCTCGAAACGAATGCGGCGCGTCGTTGCTGCGAGTCTGCAGCCACGGCGGTCAGCATCAGGACGGCGAGCGCCGCCCCCAGAACGCCGATAGCTATTCGACCAACACGCATGAGACCTCCAGCGAGCAACGCGCTGTGACGGGTGCTAGCGCGCCGTGAAAGTGCCACGCTCAGCGCGTCAGGTCAAGAATGGCTTTGTGAAGAATCGGGAAATCTGACGCGCAGTAGGGTCGCTCACTGTCATGTCGTGTCTCAACATGATCGAACATCATGTCTTACAGTGGCACAAATATCTGCCCGATCTCCGGATGTGACAATCAGCTAAATGACTGGACACGAACGGTTTAATCAGAAACGGCCCCGCTGGATGAGTTATTGCTCAACTGGCGGCCGTGATGACTCCCCTACGAAGATTCCAGATGTGGTCGGCGATTGTCGCATTGGTGATCGTCCAGGTCCCAGAGGTGCTCGCCAAGAAGGGCGACGCGCCACCGAACAAAGCACATGTTGATCTCGAGGTCCAGCAGCTCGAAAGCTCTGGCGTCGAGACGGTCAACGTCATTGTGCGCACGGACCGGAAGGTCGACTGGGCGAAGTTGCTGAAGACGCTGCGCACGCATGGCGTGATAGTGACCCGCATAGCGCCGCGCACCAACGCCATAGCCGTGACCATTTCAACCGGCGACCTCGCCTGGTTGGAAACGGTTCCCGGCATCGCCTCGATCTCGATTGACGCGCCGGTAACTTCCGCGCCTCTGTCGGCGCAAGGCCTGCTAACGAACACCGGCAGCGGCCTCATCAGGAAGAGCGATCTCCGAGCTCTACTTGGGTTGACCGATACGGACCCGACCGGTGACGGCATCGGCGTCGCGATCGTCGACTCGGGCATCGCACCGGTCTCCGAACTTTCGAGCCGCGTCGCGGCGTTCTACGATTTCGCCAACGGCAAACCGGGCCTGGCAACCGGTCTGGTGGACGGATATGGCCATGGCACGCATATCGCCGGCCTCGTTGCTGGCAGCGGTGCGTTGTCGGGCGGACAGTACGCGGGCGTCGCTCCGAATGCGCGGCTCATTGGGCTGCGCGTGCTGAACAACGAGGGGACGGGTTCGACGAGCGACGTCATTGCGGCGATCAACTTCGCCATCGTGAACAAGAAGTCACTCGGCATCGACATCCTCAACCTGTCGCTCGGCCATCCCATCTTCGAAGCCGCTGCGACGGATCCGCTGGTGCAGGCTGTGGAGGCGGCGTCGCGCGCGGGAATTCTCGTCGTGGTTTCCGCGGGGAACGTCGGCACCGATTCGCAGACGAACCAGACGGGTTACGGTGGCATTCTCTCACCCGGTAATGCGCCGTCAGCCTTCACGGTTGCCTCTGCGAAGACCCAGGGCACGATCACGCCACTCGATGACCGCATCGCGAATTACAGCTCGCGCGGCCCAACGTGGATCGACGGGTACGCCAAGCCCGATTTTGCGGCACCGGGTCAGGATCTCGTGGCACCGGTTGCGCCGGGCAGCTATCTCGCACTGAACTATCCGACGCTGCTCCTCACCGACAACTTCGGCGCGAAGAGCTACATCGTCTTGAGCGGCACCAGCATGGCCGCCGGCGTCGAGAGCGGATTGCTGGCCGTGATGCTGGAAGGCAACCGGACGGCCGCTCCATCAGCGCCACGGATTACACGCAACGCACTGAAGGCGTTCACAGAATACACCGCGTTCACAATGCGGGACGCTGCAGGCGTTACCTACGACCGACTGACGCAAGGCGCTGGTCGCGTGAACGGCCAAGGCCTCCTCAAGTTGGTGAAGTCGATCAACACCACTACCCCGGTTGGCAGTCCGTGGCTGATAACGTCCGTTGTGCCCTACAGCACCTACGCTGGTGTGTCGGTGTCGTGGACCCAGAACATCGTTTGGGGTGAAAACATCGTCTGGGGCGAGAGCATCATCAAGACAAACAACATCGTCTGGGGCGAGAACATCGTCTGGGGCGAGAACATCGTCTGGGGTGAGAACATCGTCTGGGGCGAGAACATCGTCTGGGGCGAAAACATCGTCTGGGGCGAAAACATCGTCTGGGGCGAGAACATCGTCTGGGGTGAGAACCTCGTGTGGGGCGAGAACCTCGTGTGGGGCGAGAACCTCGTATGGGGTGAGAGTGTCTCACCGGGTCACCATGGAAAGGATGGAAAGAAAGAAGGCAAGAAGTGAACGCCTCCGTGCTGTCACGTCTGAACGAAACGGTACCCTCGATGATGACGAATCTCGAGCCGATTCGCTTCGATGACCCAGCTGCCGTTCCCGCGATGGAATTTGTTGCGGATTGGAAGAACGGGCTGCCCACTTTCAAGAGCAGTCGGATGATGCTTCGCGAGCTCGTGAAGAGTGATGCCGCGACGCTGCTGGGACTCCTCAACAAGGAAGAAGTCGCGCGGTTCATCTCGCCGCCGCCGACGACGCCCGAAGGTTTCGAGAAATTCATCCGATGGGCCATCGGCCAGCGTCAGGCGGGTAATCAGATGATGTTCGGCATGGTGCCGGAAGGCTTCGACCACGCCGTCGGTCTCGTGCAGATCCGCGCGATCGCGCCGAATTTCTCGGTTGCCGAATGGGGATTCGCGGTCGGTTCACCGTTCTGGGGCACGGGCCTGTTTCTCGCAAGTGCTAGGACGGCGGTCGACTTTGCGTTCCAGCACACCGGCGTCAATCGTCTCGAGGCACGCGCAGCGGTCCAGAATGGTCGCGGCAACGGTGCGCTGCGGAAGCTCGGGGCAGTGCAGGAAGGAATTCTGCGTGGCTCGCTGCTGAAAGACGGGAAATACCTCGATCAGATCATGTGGTCCATCGTCGCGAGTGATTGGTATCAGTCGAACGCAATCTCCTCCACCGTACACTAAACGTTCCTCCGCCCCGGTCGCCACGTAGAGGCGGACCTTAAGGTTCGCCTCTACATCCTCGTGAGGCAGCCCTTTTTCATTAGATAATCAACGCATGCCTCTGTACGAATTCGACTGCAAGAGCTGCTCGCATCGGTTTGAACTGCTCGTTCGCGGAAGTGAGCCACCAAAATGCCCAGCATGTCAGGGCACTGCTCTCGAGCGGCGTTTGTCCGTTTTCGCAGCACACGTGAACGGCGCTGGAGCGGCGGCCGAAGGCCCGACTGCGTGCGGGGCTTGCGGCGACCCGCGTGGTCCCGGCGCGTGCTCCATTAATTAGGTATCAGGTATCAGGCGGGATGAGGTAACGCGCTCGTAGAGGCCGACCTGCAGGTCGGCCCCTACCGAAGACACGGCGTCAGTGAACGAAGAGGAACAGGCTGCCGACCATTCCTGCGATGAGCAGCAAACCAATTGGAATTCCGATGAGCGTCATTCCCAAGTCAGACATGGTGTAGAACCCACCTTACTACAAGCTGATCCCCGTCGCGCGTGAGCATCTGAAAAAAAACTGGCGGCTCCGGAGGACTTGCCCTACCATTCAGCCCTCTCGGAGGACCTGCCCATGAAATCGATTGTCTTCGCCGTTTTTGCGATGGCTGTCGCGGCGTCGGCGGCAGCGCAACTGCCGACCGCGACCATCCTTGGAACTGTACGCGACAGCGGTGGCGCCGTCGTCCCCGGTGCGACGCTCACCGTCAGCAATTCGGATACTGGCTTCTCCAGAACAGCGGTGTCTGGTGGCGACGGAACGTATCGACTCCCCGCGCTGCCTGTTGGCCGCTATGAAGTGCGCGTCGAACTCCAAGGCTTTCGCACGGCTGTCCGCAGCGGACTGACGATGACCGTGGGGCAGGAGGCGCTCCTGAACTTCACGCTGGAGCTGGGCACCATCAGTGAAACGGTGTCCGTCACCGGCGAAGCGCCGCTCGTCAACACCACCAGCGCATCCCTGGGTGCGCTCGTTGACGCACAGGCGGTCGCCGACCTGCCGCTGAACGGACGCAATTACATCGACCTCACGTTTCTTCAGCCGGGCATCGCGCGGCAGGAGAACACGACGTCTGGCGGCACGTTCGTCGGCAGTTGGTTCAGCAGCAACGGTTCGCCCGTCCGTTCGAATACCTACATGCTCGACGGCGCCGTGATGGTGAACGTACTCGGCGGCACCGCCGGCTCGATGGCGAACACCACGCTCGGGGTTGAAGGCATCCAGGAGTGGCGCGTCATTACCAACACGCTCAGCGCGGAGTACGGCATGACGATGGGCAGTCAGATGACCATCGTCACCAAGAGCGGCACCAACTCGTTTCACGGATCGGCGTTCGAGTACGTGCGGAACAGCAAGTTCGACGCACGCAACTTCTTCGACTTCAAGACCGAGCTGACGCCCGACAAGCCGCCGTTCAAGCGCAACAACTTCGGCGGGTCGTTCGGCGGCCCTGTCCGGCGCGACAAGCTGTTTTTCTTCGGCACCTACGAGGCGCTGCGGGAGAAGCTCGGAATCACGTCGGTGGCGCCGACGATTCCTGCCGAGTGCCGAACGGAACCGCTTCCGTCTGGCTGCCGCACCGACGGCCTGACGACGATTGCGCCAATCATCAAGCCGCTGCTTGCGCAGTACCCGCTTCCAAACCTTGGCGGGAACCGTGTGACGTTCCCCTATACGCAGCCCACCGACGAAGACTATTTCCAGGGACGGATGGACTGGAACATTTCCGCCGCTGACACCGCATTCGGCCGGTTCACGCGCGATACGACGACGCAGCTACGGCCGCTGGCATTTCCAGACTTTTTCACCGACCGCCATAGCCAGAACACGTACCTGACAATATCGGAGTCGCACATCTTCACGCCGCGGCTACTCAACACCGTGCGTTATTCCTTCAGCGGCACGCGGCTCAACCTCACGTCGCCGCCGAAAGTCAGCGGCCCTGAATACGACTTTGTACCTGGCAAAGGCCTGGGTGTCATTGTCATCGCCGGACTCGGCGAGTTTGGCCCGCGGTTCAGCGCCCCGCTGCGCCAGAACCAGGACATCAACTCGGTCAGCAGCGACTTCGTGTACTCGAAGGGGCCGCACGGACTGAAGTTCGGGTTCCTCTACAACCATTACAACCCCGTCTTCACACTTGGCGCGGCCAGCATCGGGCAGCTGAACTTCCCGTCGATCACCGACTTCCTGCGCGCCACGCCGAACGCATACACCGCGCGTGCGCCAGGTTCAATTCTCGACAGCGCATGGCGCTTCAACACGATCGGGCTGTATGCGCAGGACGACTGGCGCATCAACACGCTGACGCTCAATCTCGGAATGCGCTACGAATTCCTGACCATCCCGGAGGAGACCAATGGGCGTGTAAGCAGCCTTCGCGACATCGGCATCGACGCGAACCCGACCTGCGCCGACGTGCGGTACTGCCTGCAAGCCGACGATTCAGGGAAGCTGTTCCGGAATCCGTCGCTGAAGAATTTCAGCCCGCGTGCCGGCTTTGCCTGGGACGTGCGCGGCGATGGCAAGACAGCCGTCCGTGGTGGCGCGGCGGTCCTCTATGACCTCGCGACGTTCGGCTCGGCGATTCTCGGCCTGAACTGGCCGTATTCCTCCACCAGCCGTGCGAGCGGCAATTTCAGAATTCCTCTCGTGTTCCCTGAGGGCCCCGGCAACCGATCGGCGGGCGGCGTGGACTTCAACGTCGACCAGCCGCACAGCCTGCAAACCAATTTCTCCGTCGAGCGCGAGCTGCCCTGGTCGATGGCGGCCAGCATCGCCTACACGGGCAATCGCGGCCTCAACCTCTATCGACGCACCGATATGAATCCGGTGATCCCGTTCGGGACTCCATCGACAGATGCCGCTGGCAACCGCTTCTGCGCGAACACCGGTGGTCCTATTCCGGACCTTGCCGGGCCAAAATGCTGGGTCGGCGGCGAGCCGCGGCTCAACCGCAACTGGTCCTTCGCCAATTTTCTCGAAGCTGACTCAGAGTCCTGGTACCACGGTCTCCAGCTCCAGGTGCGGAAACGGATGACACAGGGCCTGCAGTTCCAGAGTTCCTACACGTACTCGAAGGCGACCGACACGACCCAGGGAATCGTTGACGCCGAGAACACGACGAGCCACTTCGCTGCGGTGGATCCGTTCAACCGCTTGTTCGACAAGGCGCCGAGCTCGTTCGACCTCCGGCACAACTGGTCGGTGAACACCATCTACAGGCTGCCTGATTTCAACAACGCCGTCGCGAGCGGGTGGTGGCTGAGCGGCATCGTGCGGACCCGCAGCGGCTATCCGTTCACCCCCGTGCTCGGCGCGAACCGCTCGAAGTCCGGAGTCCTCGGCGGCGTCAATGGTCTCGACCGGCCCGACGTCATCCCCGGTGTGAAACTGAGTGAGATCACGCAGGGCGTCTCGCGCGGGTGCGATTTCATCCCGGCCGGCACACCGGTGGGCACGCCGGATCTCTGGTTCGATCCGTGCGTCTTCGCCGTGCCGCCCGAGGGTTTCCTCGGTAACGCGCCGCGCAACAGCGTCAGAGGACCGGGCCTTGTGAATCTCGACATCGCGCTGGCGAAGGACACCGCGATGCCTGCGCTCGGTTCCAATGGCAGAATCGAGTTCCGGGCGGAGGTTTTCAATGTCCTCAACCACGCGAATTTCGCGACGCCGGAGGTTGGCGTCGCAGATTCGCCCGCGGCCGCGGTCGTATTCCCGGGCGGGCCGGACGAACGGAATGCCGCGGGTCAGGTCATTCCGCAGCGGCGGCTGCCCACGGTCGGGAAGATCCTGAAGACCACGACGTCGTCGCGGCAGATCCAGTTTTCACTGCGTCTGCTTTTCTAGAGAGGTCTTCTTTTCTAGGATTTCGTAGGGGCCGACCTTCAGGTCGGCCCTACCGAAGAAAGAGTGCTCCGTATGCAGGACAGCAAGACCTCAATCGACCGGCGCGGGTTTCTCAAGGGCGCGACGGCTGGAGCGGCCGGGTTCGTCGCGCAAAGCGCCTTCGCCGACGCACAGGCGCCGGCGCCGGCAACGCAGGGCGGAACCGCGGGCTCGAGTGAGTCTGCACCGACGCCTGCGTCACCTGCGGCCAACGAGCGCCCCGCCTCGGATTTCATGGTCGACGTCTTCAAGTCGCTCGGCATCGAGTACGCGATGGCGATGCCGGCGGGGAACTTCGCCGGGATCATCGAATCGGTCGTGCACTACGGCGGCAACCGGAATCCCGAGTGGCTGACGTGCATGAACGAGGAGAGCTCGGTCGAAATGGCGATCGGCTACGCCAAGATCGAGGGAAAACCAGCGCTGGTGTGCGCGCACGCGACGGTCGGCCTGCAGCACGCCGCGATGGGCATCTACGACGCCTGGTGCGATCGAGTTCCTGTTTACATGATGCTCGGCAACACGCAGGACTCCGCCGAACGGAACGATCCGATCACGTGGGTTCACAGCGCCAACGACCCGTGTGCGCTCGTCCGGGACATGACGAAATGGGACGACAACCCCATTTCAATGGTGGGTTGGGCCGATGCCGCCGTCCGCGCGTATCGCATCGCGATGACGCCGCCGTACGGTCCCACGGCGGTCGTGGTGGACGAGCATCGACACGTGTCGAATGTCCCGGCAACGCTTCGTGTGCCCAGTTTCACGATGCCTGCGGCGCCGCAGGGGTCAATCGAGGCTGTCCGCGAGGCGGCCAAGCTGCTGGTGGCGGCGCAGAACCCCGTCATCATCACGGGCGCGCACGCGCGAACACCCGCAGGACTCGCGCTGCTGGTCGAGCTCGCCGAAACGCTGCAGGCGGGTGTCATCGATCGCAAACGCCGGATGAATTTCCCGACGCGTCATCCGCTCAACGGCGGACAGGCCGGCCAGGCGGACGTCGTCCTGGCGCTCGAAGCCGGTTACGTCACGGGCGACGCGAGAGCCGCGCGGCAGCGGAACGCGAAGTTCATCAGCATCAGCACGAACGAGCTGTTCATCAAGAGCAATTACGGCGATCAATACCGCTTCGCGGAGATTGATCTACCGATCACGGGCGATGCGGAAGCGACCTTGCCGACGCTGATCGAAGAAGTGAAGAAGCTGGTCACCGCCGATCGTCGGCGCGTCTTCCAGGAGCGCGGGGCAAAAATCGCCGAGGCGAACCGTGCGGCGTACGAACGCGCGAAACAGGAAGCGGCGCTCGGGTGGGACGCCAATCCGATCAGCACAGCACGTCTCTCGATGGAGCTGTGGAATCAGATCAGGAACGAGGACTGGTCGCTGGTCACAGGGTGGGTGAACTGGCCATTGCGTTTGTGGAATATGGACAAGCACTACCAGTACATCGGCCGCTCGGGAGGAGAGGCGATCGGCTATCACCTGCCGGCGAGCATCGGTGCCGCGCTCGCGAACCGCAAACACGGACGCTTGACGGTGGCGATTCAGCCCGATGGCGACTTCATGGTGGCCAACGGCGCACTCTGGACCGCCGCTCACCATCGCATTCCGCTGCTGATCGTGATGCAGAACAACCGCGCCTATCACCAGGACTTCATGGACGCGCAGCGCATCGCGCTCGTGCGCAATCGCGGCGCGCTCGAAACGATGGCGATCGGGACGGAGATTACCAACCCGAACATCGACTACGCAAAGCTCGCGCAGAGTATGGGCGTCGCGGCGGAAGGGCCGATCAACAACCCCAACGATCTGGCCGCGGCGATTCGCCGCGGCATCCAGGTCGTCAAACGAGGCGAGCCGTATCTGATCGATGCGGTGACGCAGCCACGATGAACAGAATCCTCTGCGGCGCCGTCGTTCTCATCGGCTTGGCGGCCGCGGGCACGCAGGCGCAGGGCACGGCGCCTGCGGGTAACGCGGAAAACGGCAAGGCCGTCTTCATCAAGGCGAAGTGTTTCTCATGCCACGGTACGGTGGGGCAGGGCGGACCGGGCGGCCGGCTTGCGCCAAAGCCCGTGGCCTTCGCCGCATTCCGCACCTTCGTCCGGCAGGGGAAAGTGAATTCGCCTGCGACCAATCGCAACTGGGCAGGGATGCCGCCGTTCTCGACGAAGTTCATCTCGGACGCAGAGTTGGCGGATATCTACGCCTATCTGATGAGCATCCCCGAGCCGCCCGCGACCGCGAGCATCCCGCTGCTATCGCAGCCCTGATATGGCGTAGACTAACCGGTCCGTTCAAGTGAACGGCCCTTACATATGACCGACACAACGACCACTCCTTCGTCGTTTGCCGTTGCAGGTGCGCCGCCTCGAGACGAGGTCGCCGTTGCACGCGAACGTCAACCGCTCGTCGGTGAAGACTGGCTTGCCGTATTTGTCGGCGCTGCGCTGATCGCGCTCGTCCTGGCAGGCGTGCGGCCGGCGATGCCGCGCTTCGCGTGGGGCACAGCCGAAACGCCGATTGCTCAATTGGTGGCCGCCGACAACCTCGCACGCACGGTGCAGACGGTGTTGCTCGTCCTTGGCCCGGTGATCGCCGGCGCCGCCGTCCTGCGCGCGAACATGCCCACCTTCGTGCCGGGCGCGCTGCTCCTGTACGTGCTCGGGTGGCTGTCGCAGGCGATGGCGGGTTATGTCGGCGCGGCCGGCTTCGGTCTCGAATACGTGATCTTCGCGCTCGTGATCGGTCTCGTCGTTAACCACACGATCGGTGTGCCGAACTGGCTTCGCGAAGGGCTGCGCACCGAGTACTACATCAAGACCGGTCTCGTGGTGCTCGGCGCGACGATTCTCTTCGACGAGATTGTCGGCGCAGGCATGCTCGGCATCATGCAGGCGCTCGTCGTCGTGCTGAGCGTGTGGGCATTCGCGTTCTGGCTCGCCCGGCGGCTGCGCGTTGACGACGAGATGGCGACGATGCTGGCGAGCGCGGTGTCGATTTGCGGCGTCTCGGCAGCCATCGCGACATGCGGCGCCATTCAGGGCGACAAGAAGAAGCTGTCGTACGTGACATCGCTCGTCCTGCTCGTCGCGATGCCGATGATGGTGCTGATGCCACTGGCGGCAAAGGCGATGGGGATGTCGGCGGTCGTTGCCGGCGCCTGGCTGGGTGGGACGCTCGACACGAGCGCGGCGGTGGTCGCCGCCGGTGAGCTGCTCGGCGATGCGGGCCGCAACGCGGCAGTGGTTGTGAAGTTGTCGCAGAACGCGCTCATCGGGTTTGCCGCGTTCTTCCTGACCATCTGGTGGGCCATGCGCCATCAAGGCGGCAAGCACGGGGCGAGCGTCGGACTGATCTGGGATCGCTTCCCGAAATTCGTGTTCGGGTTTCTGCTCGCGTCGCTGCTCTTCTCGTTTGTGTTGAACGATGGCACCGTCGCTGCCACGCGCGGTCTGGTGAATGACATCCGCACGGTACTGTTCGCGATGGCGTTCGTCTCGATCGGTCTCGAGACGTCGCTGACCAGCGTCGTCAGCACCGGCGGCGGAAGGCCGGCGGCCGCGTTCCTGGGCGGTCAGGCGTTCAATTTGATCGTGACGCTGATAGCCGCGTACGCGTTCTTCGGCGGGCTGCTCTTCGCCCTGCCCGCCTTGTAGGTATCAGGTTCAGGTGTCAGCGGGACGCGTTATCAAGGCGTCAACCGCAGTGGCACCGTCCTGGTCTGGTCGGAGTGGCTGGCAGTAATTTCCAGGTGTGTGTCCAAGGCGACTGGCCTGGTAGAGACAACGAATCCTGCATTGAGCTCACCAGACTGGATCAGAACCGTGGCGGGAGCAACAGCTGCCGCGTTGCTGCTCCTGATGGTCACAGACAAGCCACCCGTCGGCGCGGGAGCGGTCAGTCCCACCGTGCCGTGTAGGTCTTGACCGCCGCGCACGCTCGCCGCCTCCAACATCAGCGCGTCGAGGGTGGCCGGACGTGCGACCGGTGCGACGACCTGTAATGCGATTTCCTGCTTGACGTCTCCCGCCGTCGCGGTGATCCGCGCAGTCGTGTTCGCAGCGACGACCTGTGTTCTCACGCTGAACGCTGAACGTGTTCCCGGAGCAACGAGAATCGATGACGGCACCGACGCGACCGCGTCACTACTCGACAGATCGATGCGAACAAGCTGATGCGTTCCGGCGCGCACGGTGATGGTGCCGACGCTCGTTGCGCCGGCGGCAACCGTTGACGGCGACAATGCGAATTCGAAGAGTTCGCTTGGAGCGGCCGGGGTAGCGGCGCACGCGAGCAGCAGCACAATCGCCGCAGACGTCGAAATGACCAGGAAAGCGAGTCGAGTCCGCATCAGCGGCTCACGACGATGTTGTCTACGCCCATCGGATTGCCACAGCACGGCGCCGACGGATTGGACAATCGAATGCGAATCTCCTTCACCGGAACGTCCGCTTTAGGGTTCGAGCGCCGCGCAAATGCCCCGAAGGTGTTCCCGACCACATCGACGACCGAAAACATCAGTTCCGAGTTCAGGAATCCCTCGATGACGTACGGGATCTTTGTCGTACTCGAGTAGACGTCGATTGAATTCAACCAGAATGGCGCACCGCCCGCGGTGACGCGGAGTTCGCCCGTCATCGTTACGCCCGCCGGGCCGATGAACTCGATAAACGGCTGTGGATTGCCGTAGGTGGTGACCGCGATCCAATCTGCCGAGACGACCGAGATGGTGAAGCCCGATTCGGCATGACTGCTGAACGGGGCGCGATTCTCGCGAAGTGAGGAAAAGCCAAGCGTGTACGTTGCGGATGGCGTCACCGCGTCGATTGGTGGCGGCGGCTCGGTCGCCTGGTCCCGGCTGACGGATGGACCGGTTATCGGTTCGGTTGATGGAGACGCTCCGCATCCAATCACGATCGTGACGAGGGCGATCACGACGATGACGCGGGCTGCTCGAAGGGCTTGGCGCATGCGCGACGGCGGCGCCACCAGCGAATTTCGTGCCTATCCCATCCCAGTCACAAGCGAGGCCGCGTGCAGCAATAGCGAATAACTGTGTGTCTTCGCAGCCACAGGCGCCGTGGCCTTCGCGCAACGTCGGCTCCTTCGCTCTACATGAACCTCGGAGGCACCAACGGCACGGAGAACAACGCCACGAATCTGCGTGTTCTCCGTGTCTCCGTGATTCGGATCTCAGATTGAAGCGAACTGGATGCAGACCGGCCGAGGCACCTCCGCTTTCGCGCCGGTCGGCGTCAGCTTTCCCGTCTCGCCGTCGACGGTGAACGTGACGACGTTGCCGGTCCCCTGATTTCCCGCGAAGAGAAACCGTCCGCCCGGCTCGAAGTTGAAGCCGCGCGGCGTCGCTCCCTGCGTCGACACAATCTCGACGAGCGTCATGCGTCCGCTCGCCTCATCGATGCGGAAGATCGCGATGCTGTTGTGCCCGCGATTGCTGCTGTAGACGAACCTGCCGTTGGGATGCACGTGAACGTCGGCGGGCGAATTGTTCATGGTGTAGTCAGCCGGAATCGTCGGCATCGTCTGCACCAGGCTGATGTCCGCCGTGCTGGCATCGTAGCGGTAGCACGAGAGACTCGACTGCCGCTCGTTGACCACGTACACGTAGGGGAGCGTGGGATGGAACGACGAGTGGCGCGGCGCGATGCCAGGCTCCGTCTTCAGCACCTTGCCATCTGCGAGCTTCTGTGAACCGTTTGCCACGCGATACGTGTAGACGCGATCGCATCCCTTATCGCACGCAAGGACCATCCGTTGACTCGGATCCCAGTTGACCGAGTGGGCATGCGCGCTGCGCTGCGTCACCTTGTCCACGCTCGTCGTTCTCTCGAGGATGGCGACGTCCGAGGGCCGGTCGAGAATCCCGTCCGCCTTCACGGGCAGGAGCGACACCGTGCCGTCATCCCAGACCTTCTCGATCTCCGGAACGCCGTTCTTCTTCACGATCCGGACTGACGGATCGTAATTGCCGTGGTTGGCGACAGCGACGCGCGAGCCGGTCTTGTCGATCGAGATGTACGCAGGCCAGACGCCCATCGACGGCTGCGTGCCGACGTGGGCGATCGACCCGTCCGACGGGCTGATCGCGAACGTCAGCACCGCGCCGCCGCCGTACTCGCTGTCGTAGCTCTCGACCTCGTTGGTAGCGTAGAGAAACCGGCCGTTCGGGTGGACGGCGAGGTATCCGGTGTTCATCCGATCGAATTCCTGGCCGGTCCGCATCACGGGTGTAAGTACGCCGGTCGCCATGTCAACCGAGAAGACGCTGATGCCTCCGCCGTTCCCGACGCCGATGCCGGGTCCTGACGTCCAGGAGGCCACGTAGGCGAAGAGCCGCTTCGGAGCTTGTGCGCGAAGAACGGCCGCACTTGCCGTCAAAGTGACCGTCGCGGCAGCGAGAAATTCACGTCGGGAGAGTTCGGTGGTCATGACGCGCAAGATTCTGGCACGGAATTAGGAACGTCGCCGCCACATGACTGTCTTCCGTCACCTCATCATCGACGTCCTGCTGCTGGCCGTCACCGCGCTGCCGGCGAGTGCGGAGCGGTTGAAGATTAGTTACGTTTTCCCGGCCGATCGTCCAGCGGTCGCCGCAAAGATGCATCCTGCGGCGAAAGGCGCGGTCATTGGTGGAATCGCCGGTGCCGGCTTCTGGGGCGGTGTCGGCATCTGGTACTGCACGGTCGGCCCGAATGAGGTCGGCGAGTGCGACAACGCAGGCCAGTGGGCGAAGGGCATGCTCCTGTGGAGCGCGATTGGCGCGGGCGTCGGTGCGCTGATCGGCGCGCTTCGATAAAGATCACGTTCGGATCGTCCGGACCGTTTGAGTCGTTCGGGTCGATCCGAGCGTTTCGCTATTCGCCCAACGCGCGGGTCAGCACCGGCTTGAGGATTTTCGCGAATCCCTCGTACGCCGGCGGACGGAGATGCAGTTCGTCGCCCATGTACAGATCGAGGCGCGGCTTTCCGCTGACATCGAACAGCACCGGGTTGACGTCGACGTACTCGACGCGTGGGTGGGAAGCTGCGTACATCCCGATCTGACGATTGACGTCGTCAACCACATCCCAGCGATCTTCTTTGGAAGGCGCCCGGTTGATTGAGACGAACACGACGCGCGTATCCGGCAGTGCAGCCGATACGCGCTCGATGAAGCGAACAATACGTCCGACAATCGCCGCTGCGGGCTCGCCCAGCGACACATCATTGCTGCCGCAATAGTACGCAATGACTTTCGGCCGCAGCGGAATGACGCGCGAGTCAACCATCCGCAGCATGTCGGCGGTCACCGATCCGTCGAATGCGACATTGGTGATCGGCAGCGGTGCCATCTGCGACTCGAGCCTGGTCCAGCGATGGAAGATGCTGCTGCCGACAAAGACGATGCCGCGAGCGTCAGCGAGTCGAGGGGCTTGCTGGGCGAGGAGCGCTGGCGCCGCAACAGCAGCGGCCAGCGCCAACGCTACGAACGCTCGACGTCTCACGACGTCAGCGGCTCTGGGCCGTGGTGCTAGACGCGCCATCCGGGACGAGCATGCGGATCCACCCATCTTGCCTGGAGGTGATGAAGAGCTCGCCGTCCTTGCTGCGGCCGATGTGCAGATCGGCGCGGCTGATGGTCGCGCCCATCGTCTTGTTCACCAGCTCCTGCAGCGAGACGTTCGTCCGGTTGCCGCTCGCGTCGCGTGTGTAGAGCTGGATTTCTTCAATCGGGGCGACCGTCTGCGGGATCCCGTCGTCGGCCTTCTTCAACGCTGCCACGTCAGCCGCGAACACGCGGCCGCGCTGGATGTCGCCGAACACGAACTTGCCGCGGAGCGCCGGGATGCGACCGTGATACGTGAAGCCGTCGGTGACCGCGGCCCCTTCGTCGTGGTCGTAGATGGCGACGGGATACGTGAAGCCATCCTTCTGGCGGCCGCTGAGGATCTCCGCCGGCAGCGGAAGGAGCTGGTTCAGCTCGCCGCGCTTGCTGCCCCGCGCGTTTTCGAAGAAGCCCTCACGCTTCATCCAGCCGTAGTTCTCCCCGTTGCGGACGATATTGATCTCCTCGACCTGATTCATCCCGATATCTGAGGCGAACATCGTCCCGTCGGTAAGGTCCCACGACAGGCGATGCGCGTTGCGGAAGCCGTACGCGTAGATTTCGCCCAGCGTCTTCGGATCGTTGTCCGACGCGAACTTGTTGGCCATCGGGACTGTGTAGTCGCCCAGTCCCTTCACGCCTTTTGAGACCGACGGGCTGCGCGGATCGATCCGCAGGATGGCGGTCATGATCGAGTCGAGGCGCTGCGTCTGGTCGGGATTGTTCGCTTTCGGACCACCGCCGTTGCTGAAGCCGTGATCGCTGCCGCTCGTGTAGAGCAGCCCGTAATCGGCGTCGCCCGGCTTCGCGGTTGGATTGAACTCCAGCGCACCCATGGGATGCGTGAGGTTCATGACGACGTGCGCTTCCCGCAGCAGCTCGCGCCGCGTCCCCTGGAACGTGTTTGCGGCCGGATTGGTCGCGTGCCACTCGGTGATGATGTTGTGGTAGCTCACATCATCGGCCGTGTATCCGGGAGGAATGAAGTCTGGCTTCTTCGGGTTGCCCGGTCCCCGCTCCGCGTGCACCGTGTAGAAGAGCCCGTTGCGCGCGAACTCTGGATGGAACGCGAACCCGATGAAGCCGCTCTCGAGGCGGTTGTAGACCGCCAGCGGAAACGCTTCGGACACGTTCGCATACACGTGCGGCTGATTGTTCGCGTCGATGAGATACAGGAAGCCGCGCGAATCGTTCGAGAACCGGCGGCCGTCGGGCAAATCGCGAACGAAACTGACGCGTGCCCATCCTGACGGCGACACGTCCTGATCGAGCGGACGAACGCCGCGCGTATCAGGCAGCCGCACGAGGTCTCTGATTTGAACCGCAAGGGTTCCCTTTTGGATCGGAGCCGGAAGCGGGTTGCTGGTGATCTGGCCGAACAGAGATATGCCGCTGCCAATCGTCAGAAGCAGGGCTGCGACGAGCCGCATGGGTGCGCGCATGTGCGTCTCCTCGAAAAGGTGCACCACGCTTATACCAGATCGGCGGCACAGATATAATCCGCGCCCATGCGCGTGACTCTTCTCGCGGCGGCGTGCGTTCTGGCGTGTACGGCGGGCGTGGCGGCTCAGCAGGATACATGGACGGAGTTCGTATCGCGGGAGGACGGGTTCAGGATCACCTTTCCGGGCACGCCAGACGTCCAGGCGATCACCTGGACGTCTCAGATGGGTTACTCGTTGCCGGCGCGTGTGTTCACGGTCGACCGCGGGCGCGAGCGTTACGCCGTGACGGTCGTCGATTACCGCGGCATCGAGAAGCTGGGAATCGCCAAATCGCAGTCCTGCACGCCCGGCGCCGAGACCTGCATCGGTGGACAGACACGCATCGTCGGCCCTGGCTACTGGAAAAGCGACGTCCACGGGGCGATCACCTACGCGGTGTTCAAGCTGCTGCAGCGCGACGTGAAGCTGACCGGGATGACGTGGAACTGGGCGGAGCAGGTCGAGGGCACCCTGCTGCAGTTCACGAACAGCGCGGACCAATCGCGTTTATCCGCGTCAATCTACATGCACGACAACCGGCTGTATGTGATTGAAGGAACAGTGCCGAAGGGTTCCCCCGAGCCGGAGCTGTTCAAGATGTCGATTGGCTTTATCCGTCCTGATGGAACGGAGAGCAACATCTACTCGTCGGTCTACAACAACTACATGGGGCTCGGCGAATCGCCGACGCCGGATCTCTGCGGCCTTCGCGGCTGCAACGCGGCTGCTGCGGGCGGCGCGAGGGCTGCCGTCTCGGCGCCAAAGACGCGCCGTGAAGACTTCCCCGGCCTCGCCAGTTACTTCCCGATCGATGGCACCGCGTCGAACGGAGGACCGATCCAATCCGGCGACTGGGTGGCGTCCGAGTTGTGGCGTCGCGGATTCAAGACGTTCATCGACGTCGCGCCCGGTCGTGACACAGAGGCTGTCGCCGCGGCAGCACGAGGTGTCGGTATGAAGTACATGGCGATGCCGATTGTGCGCGGTAGTGCCGGCAGCCAGCTCGACGCAGCGAAAATCGAACCGGCAATCAGAGCGATCAGCGATCCTGCCAATCAGCCTGTCTTCCTTCACTCCGCAAACGGTCGTGCGACAGCGATGCTGTGGATGATCAAGCGCGTTGTCAACGATGGATGGACCGTCGAGCAGGCCGGTGCCGAAGCGGCGACGATCGGCCTGGTCAACGATGACCCCTCGGCGCCCGCGTTGTGGAAGTTCGCGCAGGACTACATCGCCGCACACGGCAGGAAGTAGCTCCGATGCCCGCGCCCATGCGATCGCTGTTCGTAATCGTGCTCGTGCTGGTCGGTGCCGGACGCATCGGGTTCGCCTGGGATCTGCCGGCGGATAACGCCACACTCGGCCGGCAGGCCGTTGCCGAAATTCTCGCCGGCACGGAATACCCTGAGACCGGCTCGTACACACAGCGCGTCGAGTTCATCGATTTCTCAGCGCACGGCCAGCCGTTCACGCAAGTCGTCATCACGCTGACACCCGACAAGCCGCGGCTGCACAACGGCCGCCGGCTGGTCGTCGTCGGCGGAGAGCCTGGCAGTGAATACGGGATGGATTTCGTCTCAACGGTGGAGAAGCGCGACGGCCCGGCTATCTGGCTGGCGCGTCGCGGCATCACGTTCGTCGCGCTAACGCGCGTCGGCCGATGGAATTTCCTCGCGCCGGGCAATGACGGCTCGTGGGAGATGATCCCGCTCGACCGGCGGATGCCGATCTTCAGCCGCAGCCAAAAGACGAATTGGGCGCGCACCGACTACGAGGTGAAATCATCGGGCGTCGCCGTCACGTCCTCGCCTAGCGCGAGCGCGTTCTACCGATTTCCGAAGACGGGGACCGCGCTCGAACAACAAATGCTCGCAGCCACACCGCAGGTGTTTCTGGAGGGATACCATCTCGCGCTCGAGAAGGCCATTCCCGATCGACGCAACGCGTTTGTGCTCTTCTGGGGGATGTCAACTGGCGGCGCGAGCCTGTACCCGCTGGCGAAGTACGACACGCCTGATGGCTATCTTGGGTGGGGGACCAGCACCACGGGCCTCGCCTACTTGAATAATCGAGCGCGGACCGGAAACCTCGACGATCTCTACGAACACAGCGCGCTCCGGGTTCGAGAACGGGGCGCCGACGACTTCGAGGTGTATACGAAACACGTGGACGCGGCGACGCGGGCGGTGTGGTGGCAAGCGGCGTTGCGATCGCCGCGTTTCAAGAGCACGGAAGACGCGGCGATGTATCTCGATGCCTCGGCGCTGGCCGACCACGGCGTCCGGCTGTGGCGGTCGGGATTTCTTCCTACGGCCGATCGCGCGCGCGGTTTCGCGGCGCTCATGCAGTCGATGTTCGAGCCAAGCTACCCGCCGTCGGAACTCAAGCGAGTCGCGGTGCTCGATCTGAACGGAACCGAAGACGAAACGCTGCCGCCGGCAACTGTCGACGCCAATCGCAGCGTGATGGAACCGTACGCACGAAAATACCGCGTCGGACGCGTCGAGGGGTTTCATCACTATCTCTTCACGCAGGACAGCATCAAGGTGGTGGGCACGCTATGGCTGCGATACATCGACTCGGGATATTTCGACTGAACCGACCGGGCGGCATGTCGCGCCGCGAGCTGCTCAATCGAGGTGCGCTGGCGCTCTGCGCCGCGGCGCTGCCGTCGGTCCGCCTTCGCGCGCAGGCGGTCAGCCCCGTGATGACGACGCTGAGCGGCTATATGGCGGCGGCGAAAGATCGCATGCTGCCAGCTGAGGTTATCGAAAAGGCGAAGCATCACATCCTGGATACCTTCGCGGCGATGATTTCCGGTTCCGAGCTGCCGCCGGGCAAGGCGGCACTCGCGCTCGCGCGCGCGCAAGCCGGCCGTCCGGTGGCGACGGTGCTCGGCTCGAACATCACGACGGGCCCCATTGACGCCGCGCTCGTGAATGGCGTCTTCGCCCATTCGGATGAAACGGACGATTCGCATGGCCCATCGCAGTCGCACCCCGGAGCGTCGATCGTCCCGTCGGCTCTCGCGCTCGGAGAGGAGCTCGGCGCCACAGGCGAGCATTACCTGCGGGCAGTCACGCTCGGATATGACATCGGTACGCGCCTGACGATAGCGCTTGGCGGGATTGATTTCAGAAACGATACGCGCCGGAGCACGCATGCGTTTGCGGGGAACTTCGGTTCCGCGGCCGCGGCAGGATGCGTCGCGGCGCTCAGCGCGCAGCAGATGCGCTGGCTGTTGGACTACGCGTCGCAGCAAACGGGTGGATATGCGATTTGGGAACGCGACACCGACCACATCGAAAAGGGATTCGTGTTTGCGGGAATGCCGGCGCGCAACGGCGTCACCGCGGCGTTGCTGGTCCGATCAGGGTGGAACGGTGTGGACGACGTGTTGTCCGGTGATGACAACTTCTTCCAGGTCAACGCTCCCAAGGGGAATCCCGCGAACCTGATCGACAAGCTTGGCGAGCGCTACGAAATCGTCAACACCGACATCAAGAAATGGACGGTCGGCACGCCGATCCAGGCGCCGCTCGACGCGATGGAGAACCTGCGGAAGAAGCGGCCGTTCGAAGCCGATGATGTGAAAGCCGTCACCGTCCGTCTCGCGCCCTCGGTCGGCAGTGTCGTCGACAATCGCGACATTCCCGATATCTGCCTGCAGCACATGGTCGCGGTGATGCTGCTCGACAAGACCGCATCATTCAAGGCGGCGCACGACAAGCCGCGCATGCGCGACGCGGCGGTGCTACGTCAGCGAAGCAAGGTCACCTATGTGCCCGACGCCGCGCTGACGCAGTTGCTGCCCGCACGCGTGGCGATTGTGGACGTCACACTCAACGACGGGACGACGCTCTCGGATCGGGTTGAAGCCGTGCGTGGAACCGTGCGCAATCCGATGACACGCGCCGAGGTGGTCGACAAGGCGAGAGATCTGATGGGCCCCGTGCTTGGGTCGGCCACCACAGGAAAACTGATCGACACGCTGCTCTCGATCGAGAGCGTGAAGGACGTTCGCACGCTGCGGCCCCTGCTGCAGCGTGCGTGATTAGCTGTCGATTTCTATCGTTCGAGCGTGCCCTGATAAGGAAGCACCTCGCCGCTTACGATGTCGGCGTCGAACTCCATCGCCCGGTAGCCCGGCGCGGTGATCCGAACATGATGACGACCGACCGTCAGCCCAAGCGGCTGCGACGTCGGTGAGAACTGTCCGACCGTACCCACATATCGACCGTCCACATAGATCTGCGCATCAGACGGCTGAATCTCGAAGCTCATGCCTCCAGTGTTCGGCTGCGATGGACTGATTGATCCCTGCGGTGGATATCCCGACTGCGGATACGCCGGTTGTGGTGATCCTGACGGATATCCCGACTGTGGATACACCGGTTGTGGTGATCCTGGCGGATATCCGGACTGCGGGTACGTCGGTTGTGCTGATCCTGGCGGGTACGCCGACGGCGGATAAGCACTCGGTGGATACGTCGCGGGCGGATATGCCGGAGGCGGGTACGCCGGATACGCCGGATACGCTGATGGGTACGAATACGGGTACGGATACGGCGACGGGTAGGCGTAGCCGTACGGGTAGTACGGGTAGCTGTAGAACGGATCGTAATAGCCGTAGTACGAGGTGTAGCGCACCGGATATCCAAGCGAAAGGCCGACGCCGAGACTCAGACGCGGTCGGAACCTGTAATACGGTTGATAAAACCGAATCGGTGCGACACGCACCACACGCGCCCCGGCGTACACGCGCGGCGCGACGCGGCCTTCACCACGCGGTACAGCCCTGCCGACGACGGCGCCACCGCGCGCACGGCCCCCGCCACGGCGCTGCGCGTCAGCCGGCGCAATGCCTACGAGCAGCACGAGCGTCGCTGCGACGAGTGTTCTGGAACCAACCATGATGGCCCCCTTAACGGCGGACAGCATAATGCTGTCAAGGTACTGTGCCGCAAGTGTACTGCCAGCTGAGGTTGCCGATTTTCAGTCGAATTTCACGCGAGCAACGCCGCGGGCCGACCTCGTCGTCGCTCGGAGAGGACGCGTGCGTCGCCGTCGAGGACGGTTACACATCGTCCGTCGTGTTCAATATCGAGCCATCTGCTCGCATTTAGAACTGACGCTCATCGGTGCGCGAACACGGCGAGCGCGGTCTGGCTGACGGGCACGCAGTCGAGCATGTCGCGTCGTGGATGGTTGGCGCAGAAGTCGGCGCGGAGAAACGCCGCCCGGTCCATACGATCGTAGGGCGCGTTGCGGACGAAGACGTACTCGCTCTGAAACCGCGGCGACGACACCATCTCGAGAACCATCTTGCGTCGCAGGAGACCGACGATCTCATCCGGGTTCCCGCCGCGGAGCAGCGCCTTACCGGACAGGTAACCTTCGATGATGTCGGGACGCTGCTCGACCACCCAGCCCATATCGGTCTTGGAATCCTGAGGGCCATCCGGATCGAACGTGCCATTCCTGGCGATGTACGGCGTGCTGAGTCCAAGCGCATCGATATGGATCGCATCCACGATGAACGGCAACGCGCCTCCATAGCTGCTCGAGATAGTGGTCGTCGGTGTCGACAGTGACGCGAGCCAGGCTACGTAATCGAGGGCGCCCGGTCGCGGACCACCGCGCCCCTGGACGAGGACGACACCGAGATTTGCTGCAAGCGCCAGCCCCACCACGGCAGCGACCTGCCTCCATGGGCGGTGCCGGACGACGTTGGTGAGACCAGTCATCGCGACGAGCAGCCATACAGGTGCGATGTGCACGAATTGGCGCCAGAGAGGGAATGCGGTGGGCGGATCGCCGCCCGCGCTCGCGATGTAGAGGATGTACGCGACTAGGAACGCCACCCACGTGAGTCCGCGGCGATCGCGTGCGCGCCACAGTGCCGCTGCCCCGATCGCCAGAAAGGCGACGACGAGCAGGTGCGCGAGTATCCAGCTGCCGGCGTAGACCACGCCGAGCTTGACGTGTCCGATGCCGCCGCCGGCCACCTTCGCGTAGTACGTATTCGGCGCGAGAGCGTGATAGGTCACCCAGCGGTGAACCGCGATTACTGCGAACGTCAGCCCACCCGCGACCGCCGTCGCCACTATCCACCGCCGGCGCTCGCCGCGCCAGGCGAGCGACAGCACGTCGAAGGCTGTGACGAGCGCGCCCTCGGGCCGCATTGCGACGAGAAGCGCCGCGATGATCGGCTGCGACGCGGCTGGACCAACCACCGCCAGCGTGACGAGGCTGGTGAATGCGACCGCCTCCATGCCCGTCGCGGCGTACAGCAGGAACGGCACATATAGCGCGAGAAAGAGACCGGCGAGAAAGGCCGGTCGATCGTCGCGCCGCCAGACGAGCGTAGCGATCACGATGAGCGCCGACCCGATGCCCAACACTTTGGACGCTATCAGGACATCGCCGCCGAGCCGCGCAGCGCCTGCGAGCAGCAGCATCCACACCAGCGACGAGTATCCTTCGACGTGCTCGCCGCTATGGTTCCATGCGCCGAATCCATAACCTTCGGCCAGGTGGCGCGCATATCGAAACGTGATGTACGCATCGTCGAACGTCGCGCGCGACAGAATCATCGTCACTGACGTGGCGACGATCATCGCCGCGAGCGCGAGCAGGAGGGCGCTGCGTCTCGAAAGCGCATCGGGGGACCGACGTGTGGCTGAGTCGAAGTCGAGGCTCGTCATTGTCGGTGAGAGGCGACGGCCAAATTATGCCGGAACCTCCAAATACGGTGGCGACTCCCAGTACCTCGAAATGGAGCGAACGTGAAGTGCTTTGCAACTCGCGTTTGGTCGTGGCCGCCCGCTTGCCCGCATATATCGCAGGAGATACTTCAATGAAACGGATTGCGTTGCTCCTGCTTACACTTTTTATGGTCGCGGCGATTGTCGTTGTCCGGGCGCAGACACCTTCGGCGAGCGATGTAAAGTCCTCGCCTCAAAGCGCGAAAGAGATGCGCGGCGCCTCGCCGTACCTCGAACTAAAGAACGAGCCTCCACCCAAGCTGATCGTCGACTCGCCGCTTCCCGATCTGTTGGATCAGGGCGTCGTGTGGATCCAATGGCGAGCGGAGAACGTGAATATCGTCCCGGTGTTCGGGAAGGGCGCCCTCAACGTATCTCCAAGGGTCGGGCATCTGCATATACACGTGGACGACCTGCCTTGGTTGTGGGCGGACGCGAGCAACATCAATACGATCGACCTGGCTGGGATGCCGCCGGGGCCGCACAAGATACTGATCGAATTAGTGAATGCCAACCACGAAGTCTTCCCCGGACAGGCCAAAACCGTGACGTTCACCGTAGGTAAGGGAGGCTCTCGCTCTCACTCTCACTGATGTCGCGGACGTCGACGCGGAAAACTATTCCGGCAGCACGCCACGAAAGTGCCTTCGACAGAACTGCCCTTGTGCGCCGAGGCCCGCCTTATTAAGATGCGCGGTTCCGGTTCACATTTTCAGCTGACCCCTCTGGAAGACCCCAGCTTCGGAGGGACGCGTGGTTCTGATCAAGACAGTCCTCGAAGGGGCATCACTTCGCTACAGCCTTGCCGTCGTCGTCATGGCGTGCGTTGGATGTGGAAGTGTCGCTCCGAGTAGTGTTGCGCCAGGAGTGCTGCCCACACCCACGCCAGCGCCGTCACCGACAGCGACGCCTGCACCTACGCCGACGCCATCGCCGGCGCCCCTGCGGTTCTCCTATACCGGACGTGTGATCGAAACACTCACCGGCATTCCGGTGACCGGTGCAACGGTGACGTCCGGAGCCATCTCTGTGCAGTCAGAAAGCGGGGGCGCCTTCAGTCTCGACTTGAGCGTATCGTCGGCGCGCATCACCGTGTCGGCGCCTGGGTACCTTACGCGTGAGACGACGATCACCACTGGACGCGACGTGGCGGTGGACATCATTCACGACGCGCCACCCTTCTCGTTGGTGTTTTACAGGCAGATGGCGCGAAACACATGGGAAGGCGGGACAGCTTTGCAGCTGTATGTTCTGCCTGTGGCGCCCGCCTTCTATCTCCAGACGAAGGGATTGACCTCGGAAAACATCAGCGCGCTCGCGCAAACGACGAGAAGCATGGTGGCGGCATTCACGGGTGGTCGCTTCGCGGTTACGACGTTTGAGACCGGTGTCGAGACGCGCGCCGTACGCGCCGGCTGGATCGTCATCGAGCTCATACACGACGCAGCGGAATGGTGGTGCGGAAAGGCGCTTGTCGGCGCGACCGCTGGGCATATCTGGATGAACACGGCCCACGACGCGTGCCTTGTCCGAGGGAGCCTCGACGAAGGTGTGCTGTCGCACGAAATCGGCCACGCGCTCGGGTTCTGGCATCTGGACTTCCAGAACGCATTGATGCACTCGGAGTTTGAGTTACATCACAGGACCATTACCGATGGCGAGCGATATCACGCTTCGATCGCGTACAAGAGGTTTGCTGGCAACAGGGACCTCGATGTCGATGCGACCAATGTAGGACCGCGAAGCGTGACGAGCGATCCGGTGCTGATCGTCGATTAGCTTCCTCCGAAATCGCCTCTCTGAATCAGCAATTCGCAGTACTATGAGCCGCGTTCCATGAGCAAGAAGGGCCGACGGCTCCTGCTGGCCGGCGTGCTGACGACGATCGTGGTGGCGTCGTTGGCGATTTTCGTCACGGGACTTCCTTCTGCCACGGCCCGCAAACCTGAGCTGAAGACGCCCTGGGGCGAGCCGGATCTTCAAGGCATCTGGACGAGAGATGTCGATATCCCTCTGGAGCGTCCCGCCAAGTACGCCAACCAGGAATTCTTTTCGGATGCCGAACGGAAAGATCTCGATCGGCAGATTTCCGACATCATCAAGCGCGACAGCACTGACGAGCGTCGCGCACGAGGGACCGAGCGCGACGTCAACAGTGAATTCACCCAGGAACCGTTCACGATCCATCTGCCCGTCGGCAGTCGGACGTCACTCATCGTGGACCCGCCGGACGGAAGAATTCCTCCCCTCACACCAGAGGCTCAGAAGGCGCGTGAGGCCTTTCGACAGTTCCAGCTCGCGCTCCTGCAGCCCACTGCGGCCTGCAAGGATCATCACCCAGGCTGCGCCGGCGGAACGTACGGGCCCGTTTCACCAAAACGAAACGAGACGTCTCCGAGTTACATCGGCGCCGGGGCAAACGCAGGAATCAACCGTGCGGATGGCCCCGAGGATCGCACGCTCGGCGAACGCTGCCTCAATGGCACCCTCCCGGATTTCGGAAATTTCATCGGCGGGTTCAGTCGAATCGTCCAGGCGCCTGGCGTGATCTCGATCGTGTACGACCTTGGTCCGGGCCTGGGACGCCCTCGCACGATCCCGATCACCACGACCCCGCACCTTCCTGCAGCCGTGCAGCAATACTGGGGCGACTCACGAGGACGCTGGGAGGGCAACACGCTGGTCGTCGACGTCACGAACTTCTCGCCGAAGTCGGATTTCCAGGGCGCGAATGAACACCTGCATCTGGTGGAGCGATGGACGCGCGTCGATGCGGAAACGATCGACTACGTCGTGACCATTGACGACCCGACGACGTGGGTCAGATCGTGGACGGTCAGGCAGGAGCTGAAGAAGCAGAGCGACGCCGAGAACCGCCTCTACTACGAGCCGCGGTGTCACGAAGGCAACTACGGCCTAATCGCGCTGCTGAGCGGTGCCCGCGAATCGGAGCGCGCATTTGCCGAGAGACGCGGTCCTGATCCCGCGACGATGTGCATCGTGATTGGCGGATGCGGCGGATTCGTTCGCGGCGGATTTGCCGACGATGGTGCTGACGCCGATCCGTTCCGAAGCCCACCGCCACGAGTGCCGTGACTGATCCATCGCGCACGTCTGCGTGATGGATGGACACCCGCTTACGCGAACAAGCGATCAGTTCCCGCCGACCTGACAAAAATCCGCTGACAGCCGCCTCATCCGCGCTGTCGAGAGGGAAGGTGACTGGCTGAGAACAAGCTTATGCTAACCGCGAGCTGGGCCTAATGTTTCGGATCCACATTGCGCCAATCAGACGGTTTCGCACCGGACTTTCAGGTCTCCCTGCGTTGCTTGGTGCCGTGCTTGGCGTGTGGTGGTTCGTGGTGACGCCTACCTTCGGGACCGACTTTTCCAGGATTCCCGGCGACTTTGGCGATGCCCGATTGAACAATTACTTGCTGGAGCATGGCTATCAATGCCTCATGCACCCTGGGAAGCCATTTTGGGATGCGCCGTTCTTCTATCCGCACAAGAACGTCGTGGCCTACTCGGACAACTACATCGGCAGCGCGCCGTTCTACCTGTTGCCTCGCCTGTTTCTCGATCGAGAGAGCGCCTTCCAAGCGTGGATTGTGATCGGCTACGTGTTGAATTTCATTGCGGCCGCCTGGGTCCTGCGGCGCTTGTCGGCGACGTGGATCGCTGCCGCGATTGGGGCGGCCATCTTCGCCTTTTCCATCACGCAGCAATTGCGCCTCGGACACGCTCAGTTGCTCTGGCGGTTTCCCGTTCCGCTGGCATGGTATTTCTTCGACAGATTCGTGCGTGGCCGTGAGCTGAAGGCCCTGCCGATCGCAGCCGCGCTCGTGTGCTGGCAGTTTTATCTCAGCCCGTATCTGGCGTACTTCCTGGTGCTCGTGCTGTCCGCCTACGGAGTCGCTTGTATCATTCGCCGGGAACTCAGCGTCGACCGTCGTGCGGCGCCGTGGGTGGTGGGTTCCGCCGCCGTTGCCGTGCTGATGCTTTCTCCTGCGCTTCTGCACTATTTGTCGGCACCGTCGAACGATCCTCGAGCAATCGCCGATTTGCTTCCACAACCCAAGAGCTACCTCCTGGGAAGCCGCGGTGACGTCGCCGTGGCGATGCTGGGCCTCGCTAATAGCGTCGACTCCACCATGCCGTGGGAGCATTGGAACTTCGTCGGCTTCCTGCCCTTGGCCTGCGTCTTTGGCGCTCTGGCGTTGGTCGTCACGAAGAAGGCAGACCCTCTGCTGACGAGAGTCCTCTTGGCGCTGGCGATTGTCGTGGGCCTCACGATCAAGATCGATGGCCACAGCCCCTACTCGATCGTCACGGATCTCGTTCCCGCCGTCGCCGCTTTCCGCGTGATGACGCGCATTGTAATGGTGCTGCTGCTGCTGGTTTCAATCGTGAGCGCTCTCGTGATTGATGCGATGCTCAAGGCCAGTCGATTCAGCACCTGGCAAAAGGCGCTCTTTGCGGTCTGCGTAGTCGTGTTCATGCTCTGGGAAAATCGCGTCGCGACGCCGGTGACGTTTCAAAAGGCACAGTCGCAAACCAGAATCGCGGCCATTGTTTCTTCCGTTGCCCCGCGAATCACCGGCGGAAGCGTCCTTGCCGTGATGTCCAAGAGCCCGGAACCGTGGTATTACGCGAATACCGACGCCATGATGGCGGCCCAGCAACTTGGAATACCGACCATCAACGGCCATAGTCGCGTCACTCCGGCAGGATTTCGCGAGCTGGCGTCCTGTGAAGCCTTGCCATCGGCGCACGACATTCCGAACCTGGTGGTTTACTTCGGCGGCCGCGAATGCGCGGAGCGTACTCAATGAAGCGCTTGCGCGCTGACGGGTTCGCAGTTGCTGAGTCGAATTCGGGATTCGTCATTAAATTCCGCCGATCGAAAGTCTGTCATTCGCCACACATTCCAATCGACGGCTCCAAAATCCGCCACGACTTCTTCGACGCGCACGGCAATGCGTTTGCGTGTGGCGGTGCGCGAAAGGAGCCGAGCTCATGTCTTTGCGTTTTGTTCTTGTTGCGTTGGTACTGCTCGCGTTTGGCTGCGGCCCCGGAAGCCCGTCCAACACGTCGTCGACGCTCATCACCCCTTCGGGAATTGCTTCCAACACGCTCGCTGAGGGGACGGGCGTCAGCCACCTGATGAAAGCATCAGGTGACGTCCTCGTGAACCTGATGGATGCCTGCGACCCCGAGACATTCAACGCCCCACCGCCAGCAGGTGTTGGCCCAGGCACGTGCGTTCGAAACGGAGGCGTCACGTTCCAGAACTTCATCGAACAGCTGACACGTTTCGGATCGATCGGTGCGTGGCACATGGCGCCGCCCAACTCGAACCTGCTTGTTGGTCAGCATTTCCTGGCGGTGAACCACGGGGGCGAGGTGCACACCTTCACCGAGGTCGAGGAGTTTGGTGGAGGCAGGGTGGATGCGCTGAACCAGATACTGCACCTGACGACTGTCGCACCCGAATGTCTCGCGCTCGATCCAGCGGTCCATCCCGAGGACTTCATCGCTCCTGGTGCGACCTTCGAATCCGACACCGAGGACGAAGAGGGAGACGAGAAATACCAGTGCTGCATTCATCCGTGGATGCGGCTGACCGCACACATCCGGGAGAAATGAAACAGCTTCGCGGTGGGGTCCGGCTTCCGCCGGACCTTGCTAGTTGGTTTGGCTCGGCGCGTCTCCCGTGACGCACGAGAAGCTTGATGCCGCGCTGAGATCCCCGCTTCCCTTGTATTGCGGCCAGGACGGGTAGACGCACATCGGCCGACGGCGCTGATGGTTCTCTGGATTGATATCAACGGCTTCGAGAGTGCCCGGCGCGCGGCCACCATCCACCCACGCGTCCAGTGTGGCCAACGCGTCGAACTTTGCGTTGAACAGCCCGTTGCCGTGCGCGAAGCCGGGGATGCGATAGAAGCGGACGAAGGTGTCGGCGACCGCCTGACCGAATCGCGTCACCAGCCGCTCGTAATAGTTGACCGTGTTGTACGGGGTGATCGTGTGATCGATTGATCCCACCGTCAGAATCACCTTTCCGCCTTTGCTCATGAACTGCGACAGGTCGACGCTGTTCGCGTCCCAGATCTCCGAGACCTCGGTGATCCGTGTGGCCCACTTGCTTGGATCGAACGCCAGCGGATCAGCCATCACATCACGAGTGATCACGTATCGCACGGTGCCAGACGCTTCAGCGTACTGAGTCGCATCCTGGTTGGTCGGAAACTTCGAAGGTACCGGACTCTGTCCAAGTGCGTTCACGAACGTGGCGCCGTCGAGCATCGCGAGCTTCGGAAAGACGCTCAAGCCCGCCGATACAGGGAATCCCAGCGAGAACGGCGTGTTAAAGGTCTCAACCGTCGCAAGCTGACCGTCGGACAGACAGGCTGCACTGCTGTCGCGGCCGTCCGGACATCGCAGCTTCGCACGCAGCGCATCCACCGTCATCACGCGATTGCAGCCCGCGACGTTGCTGATGATGCCGTCGGTTGCGCCGTCCAGGCCATCACACGCGCCGTAGACCGCTGTCGCGATCGTTTTCATCTTGTCGGGACTGATCCACGTGTCGGGACTGCGGAACAATGCACGTGCCCGGTACTGAGCGGCCAAATGCATCAACGTGATGTCGTACGCCGGATAGTGCGCGACGATTCCGTCGTAATCAGCGGGGTAAAAGAGCGCGGCTATCAACGCTTCGTGACCACCCTGCGAGCCCCCAATGAAATACGAGTGCCTGGGTGAAGCGCCGTACCGCTTCTGCACGAGCGTCGTCGCGACGTCGTGCGTCTTCTTGATTTGAAGCCGGCCGAAGTTGGCGAACGATTCAGCATTCAACCCAAAACGGCCGTCGAACCCGCCGGCCGTTTCATGGCCGGAGTCGCTGCCCAGCGTGACGTAGCCGATCGCCAGCGGCGTCGGTGAGGTTGGAATCTGGTTCGACGCACCGCCAAGACCTGTCACGAGTGTGCCGTCGAAACCGCCGCCGCCCATTTGAAGCATGCGGTTGTTCCACCGGGTCGGCAGGTTCACTTCGAACTTGATGTCGGGCGCAGTCGGATCGACCGCATGGATCCCGCCGAGCACCTTGCAGAACTCGCCGTTCGTGTTGCCGGTGTCAGTCGCCGTGACGAATGTGGCGGACACGACCGTCGCGCCATTGGTCGGCAGGCCAATGGACGCGGCGGGAATCGTCAGATGGCTCAGCGCGAGACAACGCTCGCGTGCGCTGAGTGTGGCTGCTGTGCCCTGCGCCGCTGTCGTTCCAATCCAGACACCTGTGGTCGAGACGAGCAGAACGACAACGGCGACAGTGCGGCTCATGCCCTTCTCCGGTTCCTTCTTTCATTTCCAGGCCGCGTAGACAGGCGGACCGACGAGCAGCGCCTTGTTCGCATTCGCCCGCGGACGGAACTTCTGCAGGCGGCCGTTGCCGACCTCGGCGATGTAGAGATTGCCCTGTTGATCCACGCTTGCGCCGTGCATGTTGAAGAAACCACCCGGGTGGTCGCCGAGCGTCCCCCACGCATACAGGAAGTGCCCCTCGAAGTCGTACTTGACCACCTTCGCGGTGGTGTCCTCGAACGCCCAGATGCCTGAACGGTCGGCGGGGATGATCAGGAACTGCGTGTTCGACGCCGGCGAGAACGGCCACTGGTCGAGGAACTTGCCGTTCTCGTCGAACACCTGCATCCGCTTGTTGCCGCGGTCGCTCACGTAGACGCGTCGCGTCATCGGATCCGACGTGATGCCGTGGACCACGTTGAACTGGCCCGGGCCATTGCCGCGCGTCCCCCATGCCGTGACGAACTTGCCATCCTTGTCGAACTTGGCCACGCGTGTACCGTTATACCCGTCGGCGACGAACATCGAGCTGTCGGGCAGCCACGTGAGGAACGTCGGCCGGTTGAAGTGCGCGGCGTCGGCGCCCGATTTGTTCGGCGTGCCAATCGTCTGCACCAGCGTCTTGCCGTCGTGCGTGAACTTGAAGATCGCGTGACTGTGATCGTCGACGATCCAGACGTGCTTCTCCGCGTCGTACGGGTTGATGTACACCGAGTGCGGACGCCGCAGCATCTTGTCCCACTGCGTCCATTGCTCGACGATATCGCCGGCGGCGTTGAAGGCGACGACTGTGTGCTCCCAGCGAGCGTCGACGCCCATGCGTCCCTTCCAGGCCTGCGCGGGATCATCCGGGTCCGCGCCGGGCCCGCCCGCGCCCGGCGGGCTCGCCACCATTCCCTGCGACGCGTTCCGGAACGGCGCCTGTCCAACGGGGAACGAGAGGCTCGGCCCCATCTCCGGGAACGCTTTCGGCATGGGACGCTGGATCGCGGGCAGCTCACCGCGCTCGAGCATGAAGACGCGATCGGGGCTTTCGGCAAAGACGCCCTGCACCGCGCCCCATGTCCAGTTCTCGTGGCCTGGCAGCTGCGAGAGCGGCTTCGGCCAGTTGGGCGCGACCTCGTAGGGGCCGCTCAACACATCGAGGCCACCCTTATAGCCAGCGACGGCAGGACCGCCGACGTTCGCCGTCTGACCCTGCACCGGCTTGGCCGATGCACCGATGATGAATCCGGCGATCAACGCAGCGGCCACGCTCCCCACGACAACAAAAGACTGACGCATGGTTAGCCGTATCTCCTTCCAATTCAGGAATTGCCGCGTGGTCGCGGCCATCCGAAATCTCAGCGGAATGTGCGGCAGAGTATATGTCACGTATTGCGCCTGTCGTTCGTCTTATGGGCATGAAGAGTAGACCCGATCGTCCCTGGATCTGGCTCGCCGCCGTGGTCATCGCACACCTGGCAATCTCATTCGTCCACGGCGCGGCGCATGCTCAGGCACATATCTCGATGTCGCCTGCCGGCAACTTGTTCGTCTTCGGCGTGATTCTCGCAGGACCGGTGATCGGCCTTGCGCTGGCGCTGCGGTTCAGGCGAGTTGGCGCGTGGGTCATCGGGATCACAATGGCTGCGTCGCTGGTATTCGGAGTCGCCAATCATTTCGTGTTGGCGAGCGCCGATCATGTCGCGCATGTGGCCCCTCGATGGCAGCCGTTGTTCGCAGCCACGGCCGTTCTGCTGGCTCTCACGGAGGCGCTCGGCTCTGGTCTGGCGTTCCGACTGGTCGGGGAACCGAGACACACATGAATATCTTTATTGCTGGTGGGTCGGGGACAATCGGCGTCCCACTGGTTCGCGCTCTCGTCAGTGCCGGACATCAAGTCACCGCGTTGACGAGATCGCCCGACAAGTGGCAGACCCTCGAGGCGCTGGGAGCATCGGCGACGGTGGCGGATGCCCTTGACCCCCAAGCACTTATGGCGGCGGTTACTGCGGCGCACCCGACACATGTGATCCATCAGCTCACCGCGCTGCCAAAGGAAGGACCACGCCGGACGAGTGATGTCGACGCGACGAACCGCCTGCGCATCGACGGCACCCGCAATCTTCTGCAGGCCGCCATCGCCGTCCATGCACGCCGCTTCATCGTCGGTTCGTTTGCGCCCCTTGCTGGGAGCGATCCCGTCAAGGCACCGAATGCAGCAGCCGCCGTTCGTTCGATGGAAAGTCAGGTACTCAAGGCGACCGAGCAGGGATTGATTGAGGGTGTCGTGCTTCGCTACGGAGGGTTCTATGGGCCCGGCGTTCCGTCAACGACCGCTCTGGTGGAACTGGTGCGAAGACGTCGAGTGCCTGTCGTCCGCGGAGACGCCGGACAGCTGCCGGTCATCCACATCGACGATGCCGTGAGCGCAACCGTTCTTGCTTTGGACAGGGCACCCGGCGGCAGCACGTACGACATTGTCGACGATCACCCGGCAAGCATGACCGAGATCGTGACGACGTTGGCGAAATACGCGGGGTCGGCTCCGCCCCTTCGCGTCCCCGCGTGGCTGCCACGATTGGTTTCGCCTTATATGGCGCGCGTGACGGCGATTCGAATGCCGCTCTCGAATGCGCGAGCGAAAGCCGAGCTCGGATGGCAGCCGAAGTATCCGACAATACAGCACGGTATCGCACAGATGTTCCGACGCGCAGCGTGAACGAGAACGATGGACATCGACGTCTTCAACCTCGATCGGCCGCTGCTGTTTTCGATCGCGTACCGCATGCTCGGCAGCGCGTCGGATGCCGAGGACGTTGTGCAGGATGCGTGGCTACGCTACCGGAGCGCAGACGAGACGGCGATCCGCTCGCCGAAAGCATTCGCCACCACCATCGTCACGCGTCTTTGCCTGGATCGTCTGAAGTCGGCACGGGCGGCACGGGAGAAGTACGTCGGGCCATGGCTGCCCGAGCCGGTGCTGACCTCGGAGGTGGAGCGGCCTGACAGCGTCCTCCAACGCGCGGAGTCGGTCACGCTGGCGTTCCTCGTGCTGCTCGAAACACTGTCACCGGAGGAACGCGCGGTATTTCTGCTCAAGGAGATTTTCGAGTACGCGCATTCGGAAATCGCCGAGATCCTCGGCATCACCATCGACAACTCCCGTCAACTGCTGCATCGCGCGAAGGCCCGTCTTGCGGAGGCGCGGCCGCGGCTGAGCGGCACCGCGCATTCGCGACGTGCGGTCGCGGAGCGCTTTGCGCACGCGTTTGCGACGGGCGACGGGTCAGCACTGACGGCGCTGCTCGCCAGCGACGTCGGCATGTGGAGCGACGGTGGCGGCAAGGTGTCGGCAGCGCGACGGCCGCTGGTCGGCCGCGACCAGGTGCTCAACTTCCTGATCGGCGTGCACCGCGCGGCAGAGACTGCGGGACTGACGCGGGACGCCTCGGCGACGATCGAGGATGTCAACTCCGAGCCGGCGGTTGTGCTGCGCGTCGGTCAGCGACTCGAGTCCGTCTTCGTGCTGTCGATCGAAGACGAAACGATTTGCGCGATCCGGGCAGTGCGCAATCCCGAGAAGCTGGCGCACATCGATCGGCAGCTCGAACGGCGGACCTAAAGGTCCGCCTCTACTGGGCGTGACCCTCGAAGGCGGGTCTGAAGATCCGCCTCTACTTCGCGCGCCCCTGAATGCCCTGCGCGATCATCGCCACCTTCCAGACCGCGCCGCCGCCAACAATGTACAGCGTCTTCTTATCGGGTCCGGCAAACGCTGTCGCCTGCGCGCCGAGCGGCGTGGGAATCGTACCGAGGTGTTCGCCTTTCGCGCTGAACACCTGCACGCCGGCCATGCCCGTCCCGACGTAGAGCCGTCCGTCGTTGTCGACGCTCATGCTGTCGGCATTGCCGCCCTTGAGCATCGCGAACTTCCGGAAGTTGCGCAGCGTGCCATCGGGCTGCACGTCGAGCGCGTCGATCGCGGGTCCGTCGGACGCATAGAACACGGTGCCATCCGGACTAAGCGCGACGCCGTTCGGCCGCTCCACCTCCTCGCTGACCGGCATCGCCTTGCCGTCGGGGCGCACGTAGACAATCCACTGTTTCGTGCGGCTCGCCGGCGTCGGCCTGAAACGGCTGTTCAGCGGATCGCTGAAGTAGATCCCGCCTTTCTTGTCGGCGACGAGATCGTTCGGTGCGACCAGCGGCAGTCCGTTCACCTGCTCGACGAGCGTCATGCGAGTCGGCGCGAGCACCGCGACACGCGCGATATTCGACTGCACGCCGATCAAACGCCCCTTCGTGTCATACGCGAGTCCGATCGTTCGATTCGTGTTGGTGAGGAAGACCGACACCTTGTCGTCCTTGTCGATCTTCACCAGTTGTCCGTCGCCCGCATCCTGCTCGGTGAAGAGCACGCTGCCGTCCGGCATCGCGATCGGACCTTCGGTGCTGTGAAACAGGTCGCGAATGAGCTGCACCTTCGTGCCGCCGCGGACGACGCCAGGGATGTCGGGAGCGGTCGTATCCGGCGGCGCCTTCACCGGGGGCGCAGGAAGCCTTGGGTACGGCTGCTCGTCGCCGCGGCCCTGACTCCACACGGACGTCGACACAAACACTGCAGCGACCAGGACGAATGCCGCTAATCTCGCCATCGAAATTCCTTTCGCGTTGGGTGTGAGACGGCGCAGTATGGCCCCACCGTCAGGGTGATCGTCAAGTCCGCGATCGACATGGACGAAGCATTCGTTTGTGTCGTCGACAGACAGATTTTGCCGTCTTTAACAACCTCTATTTTATGGCTCAGGTTGCGATCACTGCGACCGCAGTAATCGTTACATCGTGATTCGTTACAAAGTCATCGTTCGCGATCACACATCTCTCTGAGGACGTCGCAGACCCGCCA
>Ga0068862_100000452_pt1 | contig 44564 bp, 37 predicted proteins | sample KBSSwiS52_FD_66598 | JGI IMG/M metagenome (GOLD analysis project Ga0068862, IMG submission 66598) | Switchgrass rhizosphere microbial communities from Kellogg Biological Station, Michigan, USA - KBS Switchgrass S5-2 | ecosystem: Host-associated > Plants > Roots > Rhizosphere > Soil ...
TCGCGGTCATATTGAACGTTGGCGGTCACGTTGCCGCGATCGCCGATGTTCAGACCACCGGTCAGCGAGAACATGTGGCGCTCGGCATCGCCTTCCGTCGATCCACCCGTCTGCCCACGGAAGTTCAGGCCCTCGTAGTCGTCCTTCAAAATGAAATTGACGACACCGGCGACCGCTTCGGAGCCATACACGGCGGATGCGCCGCCGGTGAGCACCTGCACGCTCTCGATCAGATCCGTCGGAATGTTGTTCACGTCGACGGTCGACGTGCCGTCGACACCGGAGACGACGCGACGCCCATTGATCAGCACCAGCGTGCGCTGGTCCTCCATGTTGCGCAGGTTAAGCGTCGATACGCCGTTCGAGCTGGTGAGGAAGTTGCTGTTGGTGCGCGACAGGCCGGGCGTGCCGACCGCCGGAAGCGCCGCGATGATGTCGGCGATGTTCTGCGAGCCCGCCATGTCGATGGCCTGGCCGCTGAGCACCTGCACCGGCGTCGAGGCTTCGATGTCGGGGCGCGCAATGCGCGAGCCGGTGACGACGACTTCCGTGATGGGCTCCTCGGCCGCCTGCACGGTCGCGCAGGTCAGCGCGATCGTATTCGCTAGCAGGGCGTACCTGACGGCACGCCGGACGAGAACGTTCTTGAGCATGATCTCTCTCCTGGGTGTTGGCTCGCCGCCGCAGTTTTCGTGCATGCCCGCAACAACTGGGACACACAGCGCGTCGACGAAAGCATTCGCTGCAAAGGCAAAGGCTTGGGAGAGAGAATACAAGTGCTAGAAAAGCACTGTGGCGTCCACGACGCTAAACGCAGTCGTCAGTTCGCAACAGAGGAATGCGATCTCGCGGCGTGAACAGCTTCGGCCAGAAAGCCGAGCACGAAAGGGTGTCGGAAAAAACTTACTTCGGTGCCTGGTTCTGAATGACGGTCACTGCGGGCGTGTCTTTCAGATCCTGAACGGGCGCGCTGCTGCTGTTGGCGGGAGAGCGTCGACCGCGCTCGCGTCGCTCGACGATGTGCGATCCGGTCGGTTTGTAGGTCGAGCCGTTGGCTTGTTCCTGAGGCTCGTCTTTCGGCGTGCCCGCACACGCGCACAGATTCACCGCGACGCCGAGCATCGCGACCACCAGGACCTTGTTCATGAGACATCTCCCTGCAATGACCGAGACTCGCTTCCCCGACGCGATCGTAGCGCCGTACGCACGCTCAACGCGAGGCTGGCAAGAAGCACCGCGAAGCTAAACGCAATTACCGACCAGTTGCCGAACCTGGCGTACAGCGTCAACCCGACGCGCGGCTGCACGCTGCCCGTCAGCACGCCGGGTTGGAAGCGCGGCAGCGTCGATGTGACGCGACCATCCGGACCGATGATCGCGGAGATGCCGTCGTTCGCAGCGCGCAGCATCGTGCGGCCGGCTTCGAGTGCACGCATGCGGCTGATCTGCAGATGCTGATGTGCCGCAGTCGAATCGCCGAACCACGCATCGTTGGTCACGTTGACGAGCAGCGTCGCGTCCCTCAGCACTGCGAGCTGATCCGATGCATACGCATCCTCGTAGCAGACCGTCACGCCGATCTTCTGGCCCGCTGCATCCAGCGCCGGTTGCGAGTCGCCGCCGGCTTCGAAGCCGCTGTACGGCAGATCCATGCCCTGCAGCCAATCGCGCACGAAATCCGGTACCGGGAAGGACTCGCTCAACGGCACGAGCCGTCGCTTGGCGTACCACTGCGGCTCATCACCGAGCGCCAGCACTGCGTTGTAGTAAACGTCGCGGCGCGGATCGCGCCGAAGTTGTCCGAGCACCAGCGTCGAACCGCTGCGTTTCGCTGCATCCCATTGCGGCCCGAGGAAACCGCCGAGCATGTCCACTGGCGCCGCGAGTGCGGACTCGGGCCAGACGATGAGGCCTGCGCCGAGATGCGGCCGCGTCAGGTTGCGATACAACTCGAGCGTCGCTTCGAACTGCGCCTGGTCCCATTTCATCTCCTGCGGAACCGCGCCTTGCACGATCGCGACTGTGACCGGCTTGCCCGTCGGCTGCGTCCATTCATGTCCCCAGAGCGCGAAGCCGAGAATCCAGACCGTGACGACGGTGCTCGCTGCAGCAATACGCGTACGCGAGCTGCCGAACAGCAACGCGACGAGAGCGCCGGCTGTCAGCGTGACGACGAAGCTCACTCCGTAAATGCCGACGAGCGGCGCAAAGCCCGCAAGCGGCGCATCGGTCTGCGTATAGCCGAGCGCGAGCCAGGGAAAGCCGCTGAGGAACCAGCCGCGGAACCATTCCAGCACAGCGATCGCTGCGGGCAGGATGACGAGCCAACGCAATGCGCCCTGCACGCGAACCCAGCGCGCGAGCACGTATCCGAGGGCAGCCGTGTAGCCGCCCATGACCCCGGCGATCGTCACTATCACGAAGATCGTCAACGCAATCGGTGCGTGCCCGATCTTGTAGACGCTGTGATACAGCCAGTAGGTGCCGGCTAGAAACGTGCCTGCAGTGAGCAGGAAGCCGCTCTTTGCGGCGCGCGACGGCGGCGCGTCGTGCCAGAGCGCGAACAGGTAAGCCGTGCCGAGAATCCCGAGCGGCCACCATCCGAAGGGAGCGAACGCGAACGATATGAGGGCACCTACCGGCAGCGCCAGCAACGTCGCCCAGCGCGTCTGCAGGAAGGACTTCACTATTCCTTCGGCACGATGTCGCGCGGTGTGATCACGCGCAGCATGTCGAGCCGCCGCCGGTCTGCGCGCAGTACTTTGAACTCCAATCCGCCGAGCACGAACGACTCGCCGCGGCGGGGCAGCCGGCCGAGGAAGTTCATCGCGAGGCCGCCGATCGTGTCGAACTCCTCGTCGCTGAACTCGCTGCCGAAGTACTGGTTGAATTCCTCGATGCGCGTCTGCGCCTTGACGGTGAACTGACGCTCGCCTTCCTTGCGGATGTCGAGGTCGTCGTCGACGTCGTACTCATCGCCGATGTCGCCGACGATCTGCTCCAGCACGTCTTCGATGGTCACCAGGCCTGACACGCCGCCATACTCGTCGACGACTATTGCCATGTGATGATGGCTGGCGCGGAATTCCTTGAGCAACACGTTGAGCCGCTTGCTCTCGGGGATGAACACGACCGGACGCAGGCACTCCTTGATGTCGAAGTCCTCGCGGCCGCCTTCGGCGAAATAGCGCAGCAGATCTTTCGCGAGCAGGATGCCGACGACCTGGTCGCGGTCCTCGCCGATCACCGGGAAGCGCGAGTGGCCCGACTCGATGACGATCGGCAGGATGTCCTCGGGCGGATCGTCGCGATTCACGATCGTCATCTGCGAGCGCGGCACCATGATGTCGCGCACCTGCAGCTCCGCGACACGCAGCACGCCTTCGAGCATCTCGAACGCGTCGGCATTGATCAGGCCGCGCTCGCGCGCCTGTGACAGCGTCTCGATCAGCCCCTCGATGTCGCGCGGCTCGCCGCTCAAGGTGTCGGTGATCCGCCGCAGCCAGCGTCCGGTCGAACCGTGCTCTTCAGCCATAAGGATTCGGCATCCCGAGTTGTGCCAGGATCTTCGTTTCGCGCGCTTCCATCCGCGCCGCGTCGCGGTCGTTCTCGTGATCGTAGCCGAGCAAGTGCAGGACGCCGTGCACGACCATGTGAGCCCAATGCGCAGCCGGCTGCTTGCCCTGCTCGCGTGCCTCGCGCGCCACGACCGGCGCGCAGATCGCGAGGTCGCCGACGTCGTGCTCGGACGAGAACGACAGCACATTCGTCGGCTTGTCCTTGCCGCGCCAGGTCCGATTGAGCTTGCGACTCTCCGCAGCGCCGACGACGCGTATCGTCAGCTCCGCCGCCGTCGGCACGCGGCGAGTGGCGGCGCCCGCGAATGCAGCTTGCGCCCAGCGCGCGAAATTACGCGCGTGCGGCACTCCAGCTCTACGGGTTGCTATCTGCACAGTCACCATCAACCGGGTTTCTCCGGACCTGAGCGCTCGTAAGCCTGCACGATGCGTTGGACGAGCGGATGACGCACGACGTCCTTCGAGGTGAACTGCGTGAACGCGACGCCCTCCACGCCAGGCAGGACGTTCATCACGTGCCGCAGACCGGACATCTGCTGTCGCGGCAGGTCGGTCTGCGTGATGTCGCCGGTCACGACGGCCTTCGAGCCGAAGCCCATGCGCGTCAGGAACATCTTCATCTGCTCGATCGAGGTGTTCTGCGCCTCGTCGAGGATGATGAACGAATCGTTGAGCGAGCGGCCGCGCATGAAGGCGAGCGGCGCTATCTCGATCACCTGTCGCTCGATCGCGCGTGCCACGCGGTCGAAGCCCATCATGTCGTACAGAGCGTCGTACATCGGCCGCAGATAAGGATCGACTTTCTGCCCGATGTCGCCGGGCAGGAAGCCGAGGCGCTCACCTGCTTCCACTGCCGGACGCACGAGCACGATGCGACGCACTCGGTCAGTCTGCAGCGCTTCGACAGCGCACGCGACCGCGAGGTAGGTCTTGCCGGTGCCGGCCGGTCCGATGCCGAACGTCAGGTCGTTAGTGTGAATGTTCGCCAGGTACTGGCGCTGATTCGCGCCGCGACCGCGGATGCCGCCGCGCTGCGTGTGTATCGTCAGCTCGTCCGCGGCTCGCGTCACCACGACCGGACCTGGATCCATGCGCACTTCCTGCACGGCGAGGTGCACGCGATCGGGTGTGAGCGCTTCGCTGGCAGACAGCTCGAACAGGTGACGCAGGACGTGCTCGGCAGTCTCCGTCGCCTCCGGCGGACCGGAGACTTCGACCCAGCCGCCGCGCCGGCGCACCGACACGTTCAAGCGCTGCTCGACCTGCCGCAGGTTCTCGTCCATGGGGCCGACGAAGTTCGCGAGCCGCGCATTGTCGACCGGCTCGAACGCGAGGTCGCGCGTTGCGATCGAGGCACTCATGCGAGACGGCCGCGCAAGGAGTTCGGCATTGCCTCCGTGATTACGACGTCCGCGAAGCGATTGAGCAACGTCTGCGGCCCGTCGAAGTTCACCCAGCGCATGTTCTCGGTGCGCCCGGCGAGCTGCGCCGCGTTCTTCTTCGACGGACGCTCGACCAGCACGCGTTGCTTCGTGCCGACCATTGCGCGGCTGATCGCCTGCGACTGCGCATCGACTCGCGCCTGCAGCTCGGCCAGACGCTGTTGCTTCTCTGCGTACGTCACGTCATCCGGCAACGACGCGGCGGGCGTGCCCGGCCGACGGCTGTAGATGAAGCTGAATGACTGATCGAAGCCGACCTCCGCGATCAGGCTCATGGTCGAGTCGAAGTCGCGCTGCGTTTCGCCGGGGAAGCCGACGATGAAGTCCGACGACAGGCTGATGTCCGGCCGCACCGCGCGGAGCTTGCGGATCTTCTGCTTGTATTCGAGCGTCGTGTAGCCGCGCTTCATCGCCGCGAGAATGCGATCCGAGCCGGACTGCACCGGCAGGTGCAGATAGTTCGCGAGTTGCGGAATGTCGCGGTACGCCTCGATCAGCGAGTCCTTGAACTCGACCGGATGCGAAGTCGTGAAGCGGATGCGCTCGATGCCGGCCACTTCCGCGACGTAGTAGATCAGCGTGCCGAGGTCGCACAGCGTGCCATCCGACATCGGACCGTTGTAGGCGTTGACGTTCTGCCCGAGCAGCGTGATCTCACGCACGCCCTGCTGCGCGAGACTGCGGATCTCGTTCATCACGGATTCGAACGGCCGGCTCACTTCCTCGCCGCGCGTGTAGGGCACGACGCAGAACGTGCAGTACTTGCTGCAGCCTTCCATGATCGACACGAATGCCGTCGCGCCTTCGGCGCGCGGCTCGGGCAGCGCATCGAACTTCTCGATCTCCGGGAAGCTCACGTCGACGACCGAACGGCCGGTCGACTTGAGCTCGGCGATCATGTCCGGCAGCCGGTGCAGCGTCTGCGGCCCGAACACGAGGTCGACGTGCGGCGCGCGCTTCGTGATGCCGTCACCCTCTTGGCTGGCGACGCAACCGCCCACGCCGATCAGCAGGTGCGGCTTGGCCTTCTTGAGCTGCTTCCAGCCGCCCAGCTGCGAGAACACCTTCTCCTGCGCCTTCTCGCGCACGGAGCAGGTATTGAGCAGCAGCAGGTCGGCCTGGGCCGGATCGTCGGTCAGCTCATAGCCCTGCGACTCGCGAAGCACGTCCACCATCTTGGCGGAGTCGTACTCGTTCATCTGGCAGCCGAAGGTCCGGATATAGAGCAGAGGCATGGGGCGCTAAGAATAGAAGCGGAAGGCGGATCGGGGGTAGCCCAATTCCTCGCCAGGAGCTGTAGCTACGCCTCGTAAGGGGCTGATTTTAGGGGCTAACCGTTCCTAGAACGGAATATCGTCGTCAAACTCGCCACCGCCACCACCGCCCTCATCTGCAGGTCCCGGCGTGCGGTCCTCAGCGGCAGGCGGGGTCTGCCGCGGGCTGCGGGGCTCGCTGGAGGCGCCACCGCCGCCGCCACGGCCGCCGAGCATCTGCATCTGGTCGGCGATGACCTCGGTCGTATAGCGGTCCTTGCCTTCCTTATCCTGCCATTTGCGCGTGCGGATCTTGCCTTCGATGTACACCTGCGAGCCTTTGCGCAGGTATTCGGCCGCGATCTCGCCCAGCTTGTCGTACATGACGACGCTGTGCCATTCGGTGCGCTCCTGCATGTCGCCCGTCGTGCGGTCCTTCCAGGACTCGCTGGTGGCGACCCGGATGTTGGTGACGGCCTTGCCGCTCGGCATGTAGCGCGTGTCGGGGTCCGCCCCGAGATTGCCAACCAGGATGACTTTGTTGACTCCGCGCGCCATGGAACGAACCCCTCGTGCAAAGAGGGCGGGATTGTAGCGGGTGTGGGGTCGGGGGGCAGCCGATTTCCGCCCCGGACATCCATGTATATTGATCGATCCCGAAACGCCCTCACTTCTCGGCCCCGATGCCTTCCATCCTCATCCGCGGCGCACGTACTCACAACCTGCGCAATTTCGACCTCGAACTGCCGCGGGACCGCCTGATCGTGTTCACCGGCCTGTCGGGGTCGGGCAAGTCGTCGCTCGCGTTCGACACGATCTACGCCGAGGGCCAGCGCCGCTACGTCGAGTCGCTGTCGGCCTACGCGCGGCAGTTCCTGTCGATGATGGAAAAGCCCGACGTCGATTCGATCGAGGGCCTGTCGCCGGCGATCGCGATCGAGCAGAAGTCCACCTCGCACAATCCGCGCTCGACTGTCGGCACGGTGACGGAGATCTACGATCACCTGCGACTGCTGTTCGCCCGCGTCGGCATTCCGCGCTGCCCGGATCATGGCATCGACCTGCTGGCGCAGACGGTCAGTCAGATGGTCGATCAGGTGCTGCGGCTGCCCGACTCCACACCGATCCTGCTGCTCGCGCCGCTGATCGACGAGCGCAAGGGCGAGCACGCGCACGTGATCGAGCAGCTGCGCGGCCAGGGCTTCGTGCGGGCCCGCATCGACGGGATCGTCGCCGAGCTCGAATCCCCGCCGAAGCTCGATCCGAAGAAGAAGCACACGATCGAGGCGGTCGTGGACCGCTTGAAAGTGCGCTCCGACGCCGGCCAGCGCCTGGCCGAATCGTTCGAGACGGCGCTGCGGCTGTCGGACGGCGTCGCGCGCGTCTCGTTCATGGACGAGCCGAAGAAACCGGAGCTGGTGTTCTCCGACAAATTCGCCTGCCCGATCTGCGGCTACAGCATTTCGGAGCTCGAGCCGCGGCTGTTCTCGTTCAATAACCCGGCAGGCGCGTGCCCGACGTGCTCGGGCCTCGGCGTGCAGCAGTTCTTCGATCCTGCACGCGTCGTGCACCACACGCACCTGTCGCTCGCGGGCGGCGCGATCCGCGGTTGGGACCGGCGCAACGCGTATTACTTCGCGCTCGTGCAATCGCTCGCGCGGCACTACAAGTTCGACGTCGAGGAGCCTTGGCAGGACCTGTCGGCGAAGGTCCAGAAGGTCGTGCTGTACGGGAGCGGCGACGAGAAGATCGACTTCCGCTATGTCGACGCGCGCGGCGGCACGATGCGTCGTGCCCACAAATGGGAAGGCGTGATCCCGAACCTGGAGCGGCGCTACCGCGAAACCGAATCGCTCGCCGTGCGCGAGGAGCTCGCGAAATACCTCAGCAACCAGCCCTGCCCCGACTGCGGCGGCACGCGCCTGAATCGGGCTGCGCGCAATGTGTTCGTGACGGAGCGCACGCTGCCTGATATTGCGAAGCTCGCGGTCTGCGATGCGCTGCGGTTCAGCGATGAATTGAAGCTGGATGGCTGGCGCGGCGAGATCGCCGCGAAGATCGTCAAGGAGATCCACGAACGCCTGCGCTTCCTGAGCGACGTCGGTCTGGATTACCTGACGCTCGATCGCAGCGCCGACACGCTCTCGGGCGGCGAGGCGCAGCGCATCCGCCTCGCGAGCCAGATCGGCTCCGGCCTGGTCGGCGTCATGTACATCCTCGACGAGCCGTCGATCGGACTGCATCAGCGCGACAACGACCGGCTGCTGCACACGTTGAATCGCCTGCGCGATCTCGGCAACACCGTGATCGTCGTCGAGCACGACGAAGACGCCATCCGTCATGCCGATCACGTCGTCGATCTCGGCCCTGGCGCCGGCGTGCACGGCGGCCGAGTGATCGCGCAAGGCACGCCCGCAGACGTCGCGGCGAACGCCGACTCGATCACGGGTCAATACCTCTCGGGCAAGCGCGCGATCGCGATTCCCCAGATGCGCACGCCGCGTCAGGACGACCGCTTCCTGCGCATCGTCAACGCGCGCGGCAACAACCTGCGCAATGTGACCGTCGACATCCCGCTCGGCGTCATGACGTGCGTCACCGGAGTGTCGGGTTCGGGCAAGTCGACGCTCGTCAACGACACGCTGTATCAGTACGTAGCGCGCAAGCTCAACGATGCCTCGACCGACCCGGCGCCGAACGATGGCGTGGAAGGCCTGGAGAACATCGACCGCGTGATCGACATCGATCAGAGCCCGATCGGCCGCACGCCGCGCTCCAACCCCGCGACCTACACCGGCTTGTTCACGCCGATCCGCGACATCTTCTCGGCCGTGCCGGAAGCGCGTGCCCGCGGCTACGAGGCCGGTCGCTTCAGCTTCAACGTCAAAGGCGGACGTTGCGAGGCGTGCCAGGGCGACGGCGTCATCAAAGTCGAGATGCACTTCCTGCCGGACGTCTACGTGCCCTGCGACGTCTGCAAAGGCCGCCGCTACAACCGCGAGACGCTGGAGATCCGTTACAAGGGCAAGAACATCAGCGAAGTGCTGGACATGACCGTCGAGGATGCGCTGGATTTCTTCCGGCACGCCCCGGCGATCGGGCCGAAGCTGCAGACGCTGATGGACGTAGGCCTGTCATACATCCGTATCGGCCAGAACGCGACGACGCTCTCAGGCGGCGAAGCGCAGCGCGTGAAGCTCGCGAAGGAGCTGTCGAAGCGCTCGACCGGCCGCACGCTGTACATCCTCGACGAGCCGACGACCGGCCTGCACTTCTACGACATCGAGCAACTGCTCGGCGTCCTGCACCGGCTGCGCGACGAGGGCAACACGATCGTGGTCATCGAGCACAACCTCGACGTGATCAAGACGGCGGACTGGGTCATCGACCTGGGACCGGAGGGTGGCGGCGGCGGCGGGACGATCGTGGCGACGGGCACGCCGGAAGAGATCGCGATCAATCTGCAGTCTTACACGGGCAAGTATCTGCGGCCGGTGCTGGAGAAGAAGGCGAAACCGCAGCGGAGAAAAGTCGCTGCTGGATAGAAGATGTCAGGCTTTAGCCTGACTCTTATCTTCCGGCCCTCGCCTTGCCCGAGGCGAACACCTGGTGCACCTCTCCCTGTGACACCCGCTCCTTGAACTTGCCACCCGTGTACCCGCCGACGATCGCGCGCCAGAACGACACCGCGGGCTTGTTGTAGACGAACTCGACGATCTCCCACGTCCCCGCAAACCGATTGAAGATCAGCGCGGCGGCATCGCGCCCGATGCCGAGGCGCCGCGAGCGCGGCGTGATGAAGAAATCGGCCATGCGGAAATCGACTTCCTGCCGCTGATGGCGCGGCGGGCGGCTCACCAGCGCGAAGCCGGCGGGCTTGTCGTTCTTGAGGATGAGCAGCGGATGCGAGGTCTCGTCCGCGAACCAGCGCGCCATGAGCTCCTGCTCGCGCTCGCCGTGCTCGCCCTTGGCCGGGAACATCCCGGTGTTCATGCTGGTCTGCGAAAGGTCTTCGAGATATTCGGGGTACTGTGCCTGGATCCAGGCACGGTCTTGCGCAGAGTTCTGGGCGTCGCGGATGCTGACTGTCACGGCTCACCTCCGAGGGAGGCTCCGCTTACCAAGATACCGGGCGGAGAGTCCCGCCCGGTATCCTGAGATCGACGATCGCTCGTCGATAGTGGGACGATTACTGAGTGACCCAGTAATCAGTCTTTTACTGCTGCTGCGGCTGGGCAGGCGGCTGCTCGGCCGGGGGTGCACCATCAGCCGGCGGAGTCGCAGCGGCATCGCCAGCGGCGGCAGCGGCATCACCCGCAGCCTGCTGCGCGTCACCAGCAGCTTCCTGAGCCTGGCCGGCCGATTCCTGAGCCTGTGCAGCCGAATCCTGCGCGGCCTCGGCGGGCTCTTTCTTCGCGCACGCGACCAACGACAGCGACAGCGCGATAGCGGCGAGAATCATTTTTGTGTTCATGAGAATGATCACCCTGATGTGACTGATGAAGGTGGACAGTGACAGCAGGTTGGGAGAGAGTTCTCGCTCCCGCACTGCTCACGGCGCCGAATTCTAGAGTGTTTGAGAAGCGTTTTGAACCTGGAAATTCCAGTGTTTCGTGCAGTGTTTGCAGCCGGCGACATTGACGAAACATTGACATGACGAAACGTTGACATATCGACCATCGAGACCACGCTCATGCCCGCCCCGCTCTCGCAATTGTTCGACGATCACCTCCGCATTCAACGTCAACGCACCGACGAGGCGCTGGCAACGTGCAAAGTCGACACGCTCGCGATCCACGCGGGCAGCCCGCACATGCTGTTCCTCGACGATCATCCGTATCCGTTCAAGCCGAATCCGCATTTCAAGCTGTGGGTACCGCTGGAGGATGCGGTCGATTGCTGGCTCGTGTATCGGCCCGGCGAGAAGCCGCGGCTGATTTTTCTGCAGCCGGCCGATTACTGGCACAAGCCGCCTTCGCTGCCGCACGGCTTCTGGACGCATCACTTCCAGATCGAGGTGATTCGCGAGCCGGGCGAAGCCCGCCGTCATCTCGCCAGGCTGGGCCATTGCGCGTTCATCGGCGAGTGGCAGGAGCAATTCAAGGACTGGGGCTTCACCGAGACCAACCCGGAAGGACTGTTGCAGAGGCTGCACTACCCGCGTGCAATCAAGACCGAGTACGAGCTCGAGTGCATGCGCCACGCTTCCCACGCCGCGGCGCGCGGCCACGTCGCCGCCGAAGCTGCATTCCGGGCGGGTAAATCGGAATACGAAATCCACATGGCGTACGTGCGCGCCACGGGCCATTCAGAGCGGGAACTGCCCTACTCCAGCATCGTCGCACTCAATACCAATGCGTCGGTCCTGCACTATCAGCATCAAGAGCGCGAGGCGCCCGCCAAGCACTACTCATTCCTGATCGACGCCGGCGCGCAATTCCACACGTACGCGGCCGATGTCACGCGGACGTACGCCGCAAGCGACGGCGACTTCGCTGCGTTGATCGCCGGCATGGAATCGCTGCAGTTGCAGTTGTGTGCGCAGGTTCGCGATGGCGTCGACTACTCGAACATTCACCTCGACGCGCATCTGCGCATCGCCAACCTGCTGCACGACTCGGGAATCATCACGATGCCCGCGGCTGATGCGGTGTCCAGCGGCCTGTCCGGCGTGTTTTTCCCTCACGGCGTCGGCCACCTGCTCGGCCTGCAGGTGCACGACGTTTCAGGCTTCAGCATCGATGCGAAGGGCACGCGCAAAGCGGCGCCCGCCGGCCATGCGTACCTGCGGCTCACACGCACGCTCGAGCCGGGCTTCGTCGTGACGATCGAGCCCGGCCTTTACTTCATCGACATGCTGCTGGACGAAGCGCGCAACGGCGCGCACGGCAAGCACATCAACTGGCGTCGCGTCGACGAATTCCGCCCCTACGGCGGCATCCGCGTCGAAGACAACGTCGCTTGCACCGCCGACGAGTCGGAGAACCTCACTCGCGACGCATTCGCGGCGCTCGCGTGAGAGCGGAGAAACTCTCGCAAAGACGCCAAGATCGCCAAGGGACAGAATTCAGATTTATCTTTGCGAGAAAATTTTCTGATCATCTGTTCTTCAGCAGATCGCGAATTTCTTCCAGCAACACCTCTTGCCGCGGCGGCGGGGGCGGTGCGGTCGGCTTCGCCTCTTCTTTGCGGCGCACGCGGTTGATCAGCTTGACGATCATGAAGATCGCGAAGGCGACGATGATGAAATCGAACAGCGCCTGCAGGAACACGCCGTAGCGGAGCGTAACCGCTTCGGCGCCTTCGCGCATCGCGGGCAGCGTTATCGCCAGCTTGGTGAAATCGACGCCGCCGATGACGTAGCCGAGCGGCGGCGTGACCACGTCGCTGACCAGCGAGCTGACGATCTTGCCAAACGCAGCGCCGATGATGATGCCGACTGCCATGTCGACGACGTTGCCCTTGACCGCAAATTCGCGAAACTCTGTTGCAATGCTCATCGCAGGCTCTCCCCTTGGGGTTATTCGGATCAGGTGAGTCGATTGATGCCGTTGTACGCGGCAACGCGATACGCCTCCGCCATCGTCGGATAGTTGAAGGTCGTGCCGGTGAAGTAGCGGATGTCGTTGATGTCCTTGCTCGCCATCACGGTCTGGCCGATGTGCACGATCTCGGAGGCGCCGTCGCCGAAACAGTGCACGCCGAGCACCGCCATGGTCTCCGCGTGGAAGATGATCTTGAGCATGCCGACCTTCTCTTCGGTCATCTGCGCGCGCGCCAGGTTCTTGAATGCGCAATGGCCGACTTCGTACGGTACCTTCGCTTCCTGCAGCTCGCGCTCGCTGCGGCCGATCGAAGAGATTTCCGGGATCGTGTAGATCCCGCTCGGAATCATCTCCAGCCGGTGCTCCGCGATGTTCGGATCGAGGATGTGCTCGACCGCGTGCGAGCCCTGCACGTACGCGGCGCTCGCCAGGGCAGGCGGGCCGACGATGTCGCCGACGGCATATATATGAGGCACGGCAGTCTGATACTGCCGGTTCACCGCGATCTGCCCGCGCTGGTTGCTCGTGAGCCCCGCGTTCTCGACCTTCAGTACATTGGAATTACCGGTGCGCCCGTTCGCCCATAGCAGCACGTCCGACTTGATCTTGCGGCCCGACTCCAGGTGCAGCACCACGTCGCGCTCGCGCGCTTCCAGCGCTTTGAATTGCTCGTTGTGGCGGATGACGCACCCCTGCTCGCGCAAGTGATACGACAGCGCTTCGGCGATCTCGTCGTCGAGGAACGACAACAGGCGATCGTGAGTGTTGACCAGCGTCACCTTGACGCCGAGGTTCACGAAAATCGACGCGTACTCGCAGCCGATGACGCCGGCGCCATAAATCGTGACCGCGAACGGATGCTGGCCGTAGTGCAGGATCGTGTCGCTGTCGCGGATGCGATCGTGCGTGAAGTCGACCTCGGGCGGGTGATAAGGCCGGGAGCCCGCGGCGATCACGACGTGTTTGCCGGACACGCGAACCGGTTTGCCGTTGGCTGGCTGCACCTCGAGCGTGTGCGGATCGACGAACGAGCCTTCGCCGGAGTAGATCGGCACGCGATTGCGCTCATAGAAGCGATGGCGGCTCGCGACCTGCGTATCGATGACCTTCTTCGCAGTGGTCAGCAGCTGCGGATAGGTCAGGCGCGAGACGTCGCAGTAGTCGCGTAACAACGGCTGGCGACGTACGTCTTGCAGCGTCTTGGCAGCATGGCGCAGGGCCTTGCTGGGAATCGTCCCCCAGTGGGTACAACCGCCGCCGACTTCGCTGTAGCGCTCGATCAGCGCGACGGTTTTGTGGTGCTTGGCGGCTGTCATGGCGGCGCCCTCGCCCGCCGGGCCGCTGCCGATGACGACTACGTCGAATTGATCCATGGGGCGCGATGATACCGAAAGCGCCCGCGTGCTCTACCATACGTACATGAAGCTCAGCATCGGAATGCCCATCACACTGCTCTGCCTGTTCGCCCCCGGACTGCTCGTTCCCAGACTGGCCGCCGCCGAATGGGTGGAACGGGTCGAGGACGGGATCATGGGGACGCGCATTACCGTCGAGCTCTGGGCCGACGACAAGGCCAAGGGCGAGGCGGCGATCGAGGCGGTGCTCGCCGAGATGCGTCGGGTCGACGAAGCGATGAGCACCTACAAGCCGACCAGCGAGCTGTCGATGGTCAATGCGCATGCGGCGCAGGGTCCGGTGAAGATCTCGCCGGAGCTGTTCGACCTGTTGAACACCGCGCTGGACTACTCGCGCGTGACCGACGGCGCGTTCGACATCACGTATGCGAGCGTCGGCTATCTCTACGACTTCCGGAAGCACGTCCGTCCCGATGAGAAAGAGATCAAGGCGGCGCTGCCGGGCGTGAACTATCGGCACGTCGTGCTCGATCCGGCGCAGCACACCGTAAGCTTCACTCAGCCCGGCGTGCGCATCGACCTCGGCGGCATCGCGAAAGGACATTCGGTCGACCGGGGCATCGCGCTCCTGCAAGGACGCGGCGTTGCCCATGCTCTCGTCACGGCCGGTGGCGACAGTCGGATCATCGGCGATCGCTTCGGCAAGCCCTGGGTGGTCGGCATTCGTCACCCGGATCGCAAACAGGAAGTGATCGCGCGCATTCCGCTGGAGGATGCTGCGATCTCGACGTCCGGCGACTACGAGCGCTACTTCGACGAAGGCGGCGTGCGCTATCACCACATCATCGACCCGGGCACCGGACACTCGGCCAGCAAAGTGCGCAGCGCGACGATCATCGGGCCAACTGCGACGCGCACCGACGGCCTGTCGAAGACCGCGTTCGTGCTCGGACCCGAGCGCGCGCTGGAAATCTACAACCGCCTCGACGACATCGACGCGATCCTCGTAACACCCGACGGCCGCGTGCTGTACAGCAAGGGCCTGGAAGCTCCGACGAAGTAGCCGGCCGCATGACCGAGCATCATCCGTCGTTTCCGAACGCCATCGAAGCGCTGTTGCTGATCGCGCTGTTGATGGCGATCGAGCTGTTCGTCGCGGCCGCGGTGTTCGACGCGGATCTCCTGGCCGGCGTCAACGACGGCGACGTTTACGGCTTCATCACCGTGGTCGGCAACGGCATCCTCTTCATCGGCCTGCTGACCTACAAGCGCATCGGCTATCGCGCGCTGTTCCATCCAGCTGGACATTCGCTGACGGCGACGATGACGCTCGTCACAGTGCCGATCCTGATGCTCGTGCCGGGGCTGGTGTTCCTGGCCGGCGCTCTCAACTCGATCGTGGTGTGGATGTTCCCGATGAGTGTCGACGATGTTGCGCGCTTCGAGGAGCAGATGGCGCCCGGCATCGTGCCGATCCTGTTCTCGTGTGTCGCTGCGCCGGTACTCGAAGAGATGCTGTTTCGCGGCGTGATCCTGCGCGGATTTCTGCGACAGTACTCGCGCACGTTCGCCATCCTATGGTCTGCAGCGCTGTTCGGCATCGCGCACCTCAACCTCTATCAGCTGGCTACTGCGATCGTCCTCGGCGTCGTGTCGGGGTGGTTGTACGAGCGCTGCCGATCGCTGTGGCCGTGCATCCTGCTGCATGCGGCGTACAACGGATTCGTGACCGGCTACTACGGTTGGCTACTCGATCACCCGGAGTCGCAGACGACGGGACTCGGAGTGGCATTCACCGGTGCTTCGTTCGGTGCTTTAGTTGTCGGCGGCCTGATTCTGGTGAAACTGCTCGGCGGCCAGCCGTCGAAGCGAGTCGTGCCGCGAGCTAACGACGCAAATCCCGATCGATGACGGCGAAGACGCTAGATTTCGTTGTGTCTGAAGATCATCGGCTCGCGTTCACACCTATCATCGGCGTCGCTACTCTGTGAGGCATGCCCTACCCCACGCCGACTGCCGAGCAGTTGCAGCGCTTCAGCGACGACGGCTTCCTCGTCGTCGAGAACGCGATCGATCCGCCGGAGCTGGACGCGCTGGTACGGATGGGGCGCGAGATGATCGAGCGTCCGGTCGATCCCAAAGCCAAAGACTGGGACTGGCGCAAAGGCGAGCTGCGCGAGAATCGCGTGTATCGCATCCTGCAGAGTGCAGTCGATCGCCACTATCCCTGGCTCGTCACATCCGCGTTCCGCGCCTGGGCTGCACGCTTCGGCGGCCTGCTGATGCAGCAGGACATGGAGTTCTGGTACGAGCAATTCCTGGGCAAGCCGCCTGGCACTGGCGCCCCGACGCCGTGGCATCAGGATGAAGCTTACTGGGGCCGCACACTGCGCGACCGCGGTGTCACTTGCTGGACCGCATTTCATTCCGTCGGCCCGGAGAATGGCTGCATGCACTTCGTGCGCGGCGGACACAAGCGGCTGCTACAGCATCGCAATCCGCCGGAGATGGCGAGCGATCTGCTGGTCTGCGACGTTTCGCAGGACGCGGAAGTCGTCGTGTGTCCGATCGAAGCGGGCACAGTGACGTTTCATCACAGCAAGACGCCGCACATGACGACAGGAAACTCGTCGAACGCCTGGCGCCTCGTGTTGACGCAGCACTTTCGCAATCCGGCGTGCAAAGATCTTCCCGAGGACAACTATCCCTGGCGGGTGCACGTCAATCAGCGCACCGACGAGCGCAAACCTGCAACATCTGCAACATCTGCGGTGCCGGGTAGACCTACGCTCCGCGGATGAACAAAACCTCGCGCTGGGCGCCCGCCCTTCTCACCCTGACTGCCGTGTTCTCGCAAACCTCCGTCAGCGCAGATGTGCCGCCCAACGGTCCGTGCGCCTCGGGCCCATTCCGCGAGTTCGACTTCTGGGCCGGCGAGTGGGACGTGCACGATGCCAACGGCAAGCTTGCCGGTCACAACAACGTCTCTATCGAAGAGCTCGGCTGCGTTGTCGTCGAGCGCTGGCGCGGAGCGAACGGCACGACCGGCCAAAGCCTGAACTACTACGATCCAGGCGCCAAGCGCTGGAAGCAGCGCTGGGCCGGGCTCGGTGTCGTGCTCGAGATGGATGGCGCGATGCAGGGCGATGCAATGGTCATGCAAGGTGCCGCGCAGTACATCGGCCAGAATCGCACGACCATTCTGCGCGGTACCTGGAACAAGCTGCCCGACGGCCGCGTGCGGCAGCAATTCCACGAATCCGACGACGGCGGCAAGACCTGGAAGCCGTGGTTCGACGGCTACTACACGCGAGTCCGCGCCAAGGATTGACCGCGCCACTGCCGGCCGGAGCGGCCGGTCAGGCGGCGCATGTGCCGGAACATGGTCGAGCGGTGATCGAAGCCGACCTGCTCGGCAATTTCCACGTGAGTCAGGTTGGTCGTAGACAGCAGGCGCTGCGCGGCCGCGACGCGTTTCTGTTGCAGATATCGATACGGCGTTTCGCCCTGGAGCGTGTGGAACAGGCGAATGAAGTGGTACTTCGAAAGGCACGCGGCATTCGCCATGTCGTCGATCGTGATCTGCTGCCGATAGTTGCTATGGATGAAATCGCGGCCCCAATTCAAGCGGCGGTACAGCTCCCGGCGCTTGCCCGGACGGATCGCTGACAGCGATTGAACAGCTTTGTTGGTCGAGCGATGGCTGCTGAGCATGCGCTCCAATAGGAAGCTCAGCTGCTCCTCGTACCACGCGGCAGCGTCGACTCCCTGATCCACATGGAACGCGATGTAGCGCAACACCGGCGACACGATCTTGTCGTGCGGCCGCAAGTGCTCGCCGAACTCGACCGCTCTGTTTTCGCTCTGGCTGCCGCGCTCGAGGATGCGATCCTCCGGCGTCAGCATTCCGCCGAGGACTTCCTCGGCAAAGCCAGGCCGGAAGAAGACGCTGAAGCTGCGCACCGGCCGCGCGCTGCGCAGCGAGCTGCCGTAGGTGCGCCGGTCGTTGAATATGAGGTAGTTGTCGTCATCGACCGTGAGCGTGCGACCGTCGATGAAGTACCGCTCCTCGCCGCCCCAGCAGGCTTTGATTGACAACCGCTGCTCGAAGGGGTGGTACTCGGCGTCCGTCTCGGGGGCGTACATCACGGCGTTGTCCTTGCCCCAGACAGCATAGAAGGATCGGCGGTAATCGCCTTCACGCAACAGGTCCCGCAGCACCGGCAGCCTTCTAAACAGCAGCATCGCGACCTCCCGATTCAAGCCTACTGCGTGGAGCCGTCAGGTCAATCGATAGATGTTGCACAAGCTGCACTTATCCGCCGCGGGAGTTGCGCGGACAAAAAAACGGCGGGCTGCACACCCGCCGTCAGAGGATGACCTGTAGGTCGGGCTTCAGCCCGACAATCCTCAAAAGTCCGCAGTCAAACCCATGAAGACATAACGGCCTAACGTGTCGTACACCTGCGGATATGTATTGCCGTTGCAATACACGGCTGCGCAGTTGGTTGCCCCGAGCAGCGGCGGATCCTTGTCCGTGATGTTGTTGATGCCGAGCCGCGCCGTCAGGTTGCTGAACACACTCACGTCGTTGAAGCTGTATGCGGCCGACAGGTCGATGTACTCACGCGAGCCGAGCTTCACATCCGTGGCTGCGATCGGCGGCGCGCCCGTATCCGGATTGGTCCCGTCGACATCCACGGCGTTGATGTGACGCCAGGTGAGCGACAGATCCAGGCCCCATGGCGTCAGCCAGCTCGCTCGCAGCTTGTGGCGCCAATCGGGCAGCGGCACGCCGCACACTGCGCCGTAGAGTCCGGCGCAATCGTACTTCGGGTACCCCGGCAGCGGCTCGATGATGAACTCGTCTGCATAGTTGCCGATCAGGCTCATCGTGACCTGGCCGAGGCTGCCGACGTCGAAGCGATAGTTCGCGTCGATGTCGAGGCCCTTCGCCTGCAGCGATCCCGTGTTGATGATGGGATCGTCGACGAAGCCGGTCGAGCCGAGCCAGATCGAGCCGTTCAGCGGCACGCGGTGCACGGCGCCGCAGAACTGTGTCTGACCTGCCAGGCACTGCCCGATGATGAAATCCTGACCGACCTGGCCGATCAGCTTCTCGACTTTGATGTCGTAGTAGTCGAACGACACGCTGAAGTTCGGCAGGAACGACGGCGTGAGCACGATGCCGTACGAGTACGTATCGGATTTCTCCGGCTGCAGGTTCGGGCTGCCCGTGACGTTGCCGTTGTACTGTCCGGCCGGATTCGGAAGGATGTTGCCGTATTGCGCGGCCGTGACACCCGAGAGCGCGCACTGTGCGAAGGTGGCTGTCGGATCGTCCGACGTGGTCGCATTGGTCAGATCACCCGCGCAGGGATCGGTCGTGCCGTTCAGCTGGACGCGCGGCTGCAGGAACAGCTCCTGCACGTTCGGCGAGCGCACTGCGCGCTGATAGCTGCCGCGCAGCCGGACGCTGTCGATTGGCGCCCAATCGAGGCCGAGCTTGTAGCTGTCCGTCTCGAAACCGAGGTTGTACTCCGAATAGCGATAACCCGTTTCGAACGACAGCGTCTGCGCCATCGGCTTGTCCTGCACGAGCGGCGCACGGAACTCCGCGAAGATTTCCTTGACGTCGAATCCGCCGATCGTGTCGAGCGTCGGTGCGCCCTGGCCGGAGAGGTCGTTCGTCTGATACGACGCGTCCGGGCGCAGCTCGGAGCGCTCCGAGCGATATTCCGCGCCGACTGCGAATGCGAGACCGTCGGTCGCCGTCGGCAGCTTCACCCCATACTGACCGAGGTCGCCGGAGATCGAGCCGCTCAGCACCTGCTCGGTCGTCGAGCCTTCCATCACGCCCGGGATCTGTATGTATGCCAGCTGCTGCGGCGTCACGCTGTTGATGTTGAAGATGTTCCACGGCACGCAGGCGGGATCGTCGTTCGACAGATCGGCATCGGCGTTGACCCGACAGACAATCTGGCCCTGCGTCAACGAGTCCGGGCGTGTGTCGGTGACTGCGTTGAGCGCTTTGTTGATACGGCTGCGCGACACGTCGTTCTGAAAGTTCTCGGACAGGATCGACGTGCCGTACAAGCCGTAGATATCGTACGACCAACCCTCTGCGATCTCGCCGCGAGCACCGATGACACCGCGGAACGAGGTATGGCGCAGATCGTCGAGACGACCGCCGCTTTCGACGTTGCGCCGGCCGATATTCAGGAAGATGTCACCGGAGGCAGGATTGCCGCCGCACCAGGAGTTCAGCTCATCGGCGGTCAACAGCGGGTTATCGCAGTTGATCGACAGGTCGCCGAAGAACGGCGGCTGACCGGGTCCGCCGCCGAGGAAGGCACCGCTGGCGGCGATCTGCGCGCGCGTGCGGTCGTCCATGAACATGAACTCGGTATAGACGCTGGCCTTGTCGCTGAAGTCATAGTGGGCGAACAGGCCGGCGGTTCTGCGCTCATCCGGGCGCTGATAGTAGTTGTCGGGCGCAAAGTTGAATTGATCGGTCGCCGACCACGGGCGCAGCCGGTTGTCCTCGCCGATCGTGCTATCGAACGCGCCGAACGGCGAATCCGAGCGCGTGCGGAAGCGGCCTGGCGCCGACGTCGACGAGCCGGCACAGCTGAACGCGGAGCCTGAGCCCAGCGAACAGGCGCTGAAGTCGCGCTGATCCTGCTTGAGCTTCTCCAACTCGCGGTAGCCGATGTACACCGTTGCGTTGCCGCGGCCATCGGGCGTGTTGATGCCGGCGATGAACGTCATGTCTTTCGAAGTGCCGTCCGTCACGTTGCTATCGGGCAGAGCGAAATTCCGTGCCCGCACGAGATTGGCAATGCTGTCGCTGTGCTGGTTGTGTTGATAGAGGCTGTACTGCGCATCGAGCCGCACGCCCTCGAAGTTGTCGTTCATGATGAAGTTGACGACCCCCGCGACGGCATCGGCGCCATACACGGCGGATGCGCCGCCCGTCAGCACCTCGACGCGCTCGACCAGTGCCGTAGGAATCTGATTGAGATCGGGCGACGCCGAGCCGCTCTGCGTCGGATCGCCCGGCATCAAGCGCCGGTTGTTCACCAGCACCAGCGTGCGCTGCGAGCCGAGGCCGCGCAGATTCACCGTGGCGGCGCCGGTCGCGCCGTTCGACAGATTGCCGCCGAAGTCGGCAACCGCCTGCGGCAGATTGTTGATCAGGTCTTCGACGCGCGTGACGCCTTCGATCTTGATCTGCTCGGAACCGACGGAGACCACCGGGCTGATGCTGGTCAGCCCCGGCTGTGCGATGCGCGAGCCGGTGACGATGACTTCCGAAATCGTCGACGACCCCTCCTCGGCAGCCTGAATCGGTTGAACGAAAACGGCGGTGCTGGCAGCACCGAGCACGAGCGTGCGGCGCACGGCCAGTGCGAGCTTGTTGTTACGTGACATGAGGCAACTCCCCTGGTTGAGACTCAGGGTGTCACCATAGTCACGACGCTCCGCGCAGGCGGAGCAGTCCTTGCTGGATCAACGAATGCGAATCAGCAGTTTCTGCATCACGGCTGAGGTCGCGCGTGACTCCAGATGAGATGAGAGACGAGCCAGCGGTCTAACTCGCAGCGCGTGATCGCGAGGAATGTATCCTCGACTGAGCGCGCGGGGCTGCCGTCGAGTGGCGTGCTCGTGCCGCGAATCTTGCCCCACGCGTAACCGAGCGAGCCATCTGCGCGTGCTTCCGTGATCTCGGCGGTGTAGTCCAGCTTGTTGTCGCGAAACAGGGAGGTGTATCGCGGCCGGAAATTCGCGCGACCGCGCACGACGGGCTGATCGGGCGAAAGCCAGATTGCATCTTCGGTGTAACCGGCGAGCACACCGTCGACGTCGCGACGATTGTTGTTGTCGATCAACAGCCGCGGCGCGGCGGCGACTGCTTCCGGCGCTTGGCTGCAAGCGGCGCCGGACTTCGATGAGCTGGGCTGGTAGATGGCGTCGAAGGTCGTGCGCCATGTCTTGCCACCCTCGGCGGGGCTCTCGATGAGCTGACGCACCTTGCCGTCGGCCTCACGAGTCAGCGTCGTGCGATCGATTCCCTGGAAGCGGATACGGCTGCTCGTTGTGTATTCCTTCTGCTCGATCTTCTCCTTGGTGCCGCCGAGCCTGAGCGCGTGGTCGGTGATCCACACTTGCTTCCATGCATTCGCGCTTTGGTCGTAGTAGAAGAGGCTGGTCCCCTCGCCTCCTTCGACATCTCGCCAGTGCTCGAGGATCGCACAGCCATCGAGCGTCGATTCGATCGTGTTGGTGCCGACGGGCTGGCCGCCTTGCGATACGTCCCAGCGTCCGATCCAGAAATCGAGCGCATGCATGCGCGGCGATTGGCGGCATTCCTGCGCCTGCGAAGTCGCAACCCAGAACGCGAGGAGCACGCAGATCCACCTGATCACGAGCCGATCCTCCGCAAATGCCGGAACGTATCGCCTGCGCCGGTCAGGAACGTTGCAGTCACTGCGAAAAGGAGTTTTTCTCGCTTCGCGTCTGCTCGAAATCGAGATTGCGCGGCGCTCGACCTGGATCCGGGATCGGCCCTCGGATCAAAGGGGGCTGCGGTTGCGTGACAGGCTTGGCCGTCGCGGGAACGCTCGCATCGACCACTCGAAACTGGAAATCATCCAGATACAGCTTGCCGGTTGCCTTGAGCACGGCTCCATAGACCAACACGACAGCTTCCTCGGGAATGTCCATGACGATGTTCTGATAGGTCCACTCCTGCGTTCCTCGAATCCCGCGTGGCCCGGTGTTCTCGAATGCAACCATGGCTCCATTCGCGTCGTCTGCTCGCAGCCACATGGCTGCACCTGCCGGCGCGTCCTGCGACGCGAGGTATCCCGACAGCTCGATCCGCTTTCCTTTGAACGCGGCCGCCGAAGCCACTTGTATGAGAGCGCCGTAGCGAACGGTATCGGTATCCGCATACGACTCGAGAACTGCGCTTGCGGATCCGCTCAGAACGACTGCCCTGTCTGTTCGGAGCTTGTAGCCTTGCGGGTTGCTGCCTGTGATCCCCCAATCAAGAGGAACTTGCCCGGTGCCTTGCGCGGACTGAGCGGCAACGAACGTGTCGACCCCGACGAGGCCGATCAGCAGCACCCACCCTGCACTCGCGCGTTTCACTGTTTCCTCATCGCCCCACCGGCATATCGATGTAACTACCCTCGAGCCACTCGATGGTCAAGGGTTTGCCTGCGTCCGCTTTGGTCTCGTCGCTGATGTCCTTGCCTGTTCCGTAGTTGATCTGTCGCCCCTGTTCCTTGATGACGCTGAGCACGACGACGAGGCGGCTGCCCGGCTCGGCGCGGTGGCTCAGCAAGCGGCGACTCATGAAGCTCAGCGTTTGTCGCTTGCCCGGAGTCAGCAGATGGCGTGTCGTTGCGTCATCGACATGACTTGCTCGCGACCAATAAGGCGGCAGTGCTGTGTACTTTCCCCGCGGCGAGAGCACGTACGGCTGGACGGTGAAATCGAAGTCGCGCTTGTTGGTCACGAGCTCCAGGTGGCCGGCGAACAGGCCGCTCCACTCGATCGCATCCGCAATGGGCTCGCTGATGAAGGTGATGCCATTGCGTGCGTCGATCTTGTCCGTAACGCCGACGTCCTGCTCGACACGATCTACGTCGCTGCGATCTGCGAGATCGACAGTCAGCTTCATCGCACCGCCTGCGGCGTGTTTCGCATTCAGATCGAGGCGCATTGTTCGAGCTGCCATCGCTGCGATCGAAGGCGCGTGCTTCCAGACGTTCGCGCCAGTCACCTCGTAGTTGATCTTGTCCTTCAGCAGTGCAGGCTTCGGCCCACCTCTGAGCACGTAGTCGAACCACTCGAAGCGCAGATCGCTCAGGTCGACTTGAGCGACCGGGTCGAGCGGATAGCCCGCTATGCTGTCGAGCTTCTCGCCGAAGGCGTCGATCGTTCCACGTTGCGCGGTGAAGTGATCGTAGGGGCCGATCACCAGATAGTGTTGCGCGTCCGGCTTGTACTTGTAGTGCTCGGTCAAATAGTAGACCGCAGCGCCCGGCCCACCGAAGTAGTAGCCCGCGGTCTGCAGCACCGGGATGTCGATCTTCGCGAAGTCTTTGCCGTATGCGAGCTGCTGCTGCCAGTAGCTGTCGTAGCTCGGATGCGCGATCCATGTCTGCCAGTGCGGATTGGGCGTGCCGTCGATCTTGTCCAGGTCGCGATAGGCTCGACCGCTCAGATACCAATTGCGATCCAGCCGCTGCCAGCGTTCCACATCGCTATAGGTGGCATCGTCGAGGAGCTTCGTGTTGGCCGTATAGAAGGGAAACGGATACACGAAATTCCAGAACACGTTGCCTTCCATGGGCACGTCGATCCCGGCCGCAGCCGAAGCCCCGGCGAAGAGCGCCTTCAGAGCTTTCGGCATGCGCTTGGCGGCTGCCCACTGCGTGAAGCCCGAATAGCTGCCGCCATGCATGCCAACACGACCATCGCTCCACGGCTGAGTGCTGATCCAATCGATGACTGCGGCCGCGTCTGCTGAATCGCGTTCGTAGATCCGCACGTCGTCCGGGCTGCAGCCCTTGCCGCGAACCAACGCCAAGACACCCGCGTAACCGTTCGACGCCGAGCGGCGCGCGTCCGCGAGATTGCGGGCAGCGTCGATATAGATGGTGTATTGAAGCAACGCGGGAATTCGCCCAGACGCATTCCGCGGCCGCACGATCAGCGTGCAGACCGTGCCGCCATCCGGCAACCGCACGCGCACATCCTTGTCGATGAAGTAGCGCCGCGCATCGTCCTCAGCAATGAGCTTCGGCGACAGTGCCGCGAACAGGCGATACGCATCGTCTGTCTGCTGTGCCTTGACCAGCGCTAGTGCATCCGACACGGACAGGCTGCTCTTGCCTTTGGCCTGCTCGCGTTGCGCGGCCAGATCCCTTTGCATCGCCGCCGCATCCATCGCGACGAATAGCCGAATGGCATGTGCGGACGTCCGGTCGTCGAGTCGCGCGAAAGTCTCGCGAAACGCCTGCTCTAAGGCGCTTTCGAAGGAACCCTTGCTTGCCGCCTCGCGTGCTTTCGCCTGCGCAAAAATGGCGTATTGAACGTGGCGTGCCTTGGCGACGAGCGAAGAGTCTCCGGCATCCAACGCGCGTCGTGATTCGATCGCCTTGGCGGCAGCCTCGTAAGCGCCCGCGGCCAGTTGCAGCCGGAAGAGATTTTCGTAGTACGCGCGCCCGTCCGGCTCGCGATAGACGGCGATCACATCCTTGGCCATCTTCTCGATCGGACCGACGGGTACTTGCTGTTGCTCGGCCGCGTAACCGACCGGCCCGGCCAGGTACAGGCAAACAAGCAGCATCGTCTTCATTGCGCGAGATCTTCCGCACATTCGCCACGTCCTGCAACGGCTCGGCGTAGACTCCCTTCATGAACCACCGGCTCCGGAGATCGGGCTACTGGATTCTCCTCGCAATCATCGCGACTGGCGTGATCACGTGGAGGAGCGCATTTGGCAACCATTGGACCAGGAACCCCAGCATCACGGTCATTTCCGAGGCAGGAGATCCGCGACGGGAAGCAGTTCGAGAAGCGGTTGCTCATTGGAATCGCACCTTCGCCGAACTGGGAACACCCTTCCGACTCGGCGAGGTCGCCTGGGTGACCGACTCGGTTCCCGACAGCGACATTCAATCGCTCGCACGACAGGTTCGCCGCTACAACCCGTGGCCGACGATCCCCGAGAGCATCGATCGCCATCCCGGCGACTTGCTCATTGTCTTGTCGAACGCGGCGTTCATCTCGTTCACCGCGACCCGCGGCGACCGCGTCGTGATCGGCATCAAAGACGGCACCATACCGCCGCTGTCACTGCCAAATGTCTTGCGCAACGTCATCGCGCATGAGCTCGGTCACGCCATCGGACTCGATCACAATCGCGATCCGCAATTGCTGATGTGCGGCCGCCCGGCGCCTTGTCGGCCCGACGCATTCGAGTCGACGTCGCCGAGGATTTTTCCGCTGTCGGAGGAAGAGCGGAGCCGGCTGCTGGACCTCTACCCGCGGAACTGGCCGATGCGAGCGACGAGCGGCGGACCGTGAGTGCATACTACTCACGCAAGCTCAGTCGTCCAATGCAGGAAGTACGCCATGTCGGACATCACTCCCGAAATCGTCGCCGATGAACTGCAGCATCAGTTGATGCCCGTACCGCTGGCGGCCCGGCCGATTTTACTGGAGGCGATCGCGAACCTGATCTCGAAACAGGTGGCAGCCGAGCGGACTCGCTGCCGCGCGCTCTGCGAGCAGCGTGCCGAGCTGTGGCGAAACACGGAGGGCGCGCAGAGCCCGCTCGCGCAAGAGGCACGATCCAGAGCCAATGAGGCGATCTATATCGCCGATCTCTTGCACTGAAGCCGAAAGGTCTACTTGGCCGGTACGACCAGCGGCTTGCCCTTCTCGACGATATACGTCGCGACCGCTGCGCCCTTGCCGCTACCGATGTTCTTCGCCCCATGCTTCGTGCCACTTGGAACGAACGCGACATCACCGGCGTGGAGCGTCATCGCGCCTTTCCCTTCGACCTGATACTCCCACGTCCCTTCGAGGATGTAGACGATCTCTTCGCCGGGATGCGTGTGCGTGGGCAACGCCACGCCCGGATCGACCTCGACGCGCACCTGGACCATTTCGCGCCCAGGCACGCTGAGATCGTGCCGCTGCAGCTCAGTGCGCTTGACGCCCTGCTGCTGCGCTGACGCGAGATGCAGAGCCAAGGCGCTGCCAACGGCAATGATCGAGACAGTGACGATGCGAGTTACTTTCATGGAGATCTCCGTAGTCACTCTGGCCCTTCTCTGCGCGACTCGATGTCTCCGGCAAGAGCAGTCCGAAGAGCACTACAACGGCTCCTGACCTTCTCGTAATGCTCGTCCGAGATTACGCCGGAGCTGTTCGACCTGAGTACCTCCGCAAGCGCGTCTTGCAGCGGGCTGTAAGCCTTGTCGTGCGTGCTGCGCGAGAGGTACATGCCGCCTTTACCGAAATACCAATCGCGCAGGGTTTGACTGAACGTCAGGAGCTGTTCATAGGTGACGCCGCTCGCCTTTGGCCATTTAGGCAGCAGTGATGTACAAGTCCAAAGCTCCCGGTACACACGAATTCGTCGCTTGCGAAGATCGACGTCGATGTCGGCGTGAAGTCTCTGGTTCTGCGCGATGCGATCTGCCCAGATCTTGCCGAGCCATGCTGCCAGCGCGGCGAGTACTACCGCGCTGCCACCGGCTGCGGTGAGAACCGTCAGGATGATTTCGACCGGGCCCATCGTGTTGCTCCCGTGCGGCCTCCACCGCCGGGATTTTAGTCGGTCAGCCGGTCAAAGTATTCCCTTAGCTACTGTGCGTGCGGGTTGGTGTAGCCAGCCTTCAGCGCTTGGGCGAGTTGCAGAGCGGCCACTTGCTGCGGACTGAGGTTGATCAGCTCTGGATCGACGGCTTGCGCCAGATGGACCATCCTGCTCGCGACGGCCGAGTCTTCGACCATGGTGAGCTCGGCCACGTACAGCTCGCGGAACCGCCGCTTTGCCTTGTCCAGCTCGTCCTGAGTCCGACCTTCTGGATTTGCAATGATGGCCACCGTCTTGACCGCCTCCAGGTAGACGCAGCGACGCAATTCGACGAAGGGCTTGTCGGCCTCGAGCGCGCGAGCCTCAGCCTCTTTGAGACGAGCCGCATTCAAGCTCAGCACGCTGATGACCACACCAGCGACGACGCTCAGGACTTGAACAGTGCTCGTCGCCAGTTCCAACTTCGTTCTTGGCTCTGCCATGGCGGGCAGAGTCGCATGCACCCGCTTACGGATCGCTTACGCTACTCAGCGCCTGTCCTTCGGTACTAGTTACTTCCCGCCCGATCGGTAACACGCTGACTTCGGAAGCCGATCGCAGGACACAGCCATGCACACAGGCGCACTCGAAAGACGGATCGCAGCGAAGGCGCTGATCATCGCCACGCTCTACTGCAGCTGGATCGGCGCGAGCGCCGCGGAAGATGAGAGCGGCACTTTCAACTTCCTCTGGGAAAACGACGCGATCGCCGGCACGGATCACCACTACACCAACGGCGTGGAGCTGTCTTATCTATCGATCGAAGATCACCTGTGGGACTGGTTCCGCAATGGCTCGAACCTGCTGCCCGGCGTGAGCAACGACGATCACACGCGAGTTGGCCTGACACTCGGCCAGAGCATCTTCACTCCGGATGACACCGATGCGACGCAGCCCCTACCCGATCAGCGGCCGTACGCAGGCTGGCTCTATCTCGGCATCGCGGTCGTCGCGAATCAGGGTAACCAGCTCGACACGTGGGCGCTCAATCTCGGCATCGTCGGTCCCTCAGCGCATGGCGAGCAGGTGCAGAACGGCTTTCACGACTGGATCAGCAGCGCGCACGCGAACGGGTGGGACAATCAACTGAGCGACACGCCCGGCTATCAGCTGTTGTACGAACATCGGTGGCGCAATATCGGCAAGCGGCGCCTCGGGCCTCTCGAGATGGATTTCAGTCCGCACCTCGGCTTCAGTTTCGGCAACATCGCGACCTATGCCAATGCCGGCATCACGCTGCGGCTGGGCAGAGACTTGCACAACGACTTCGGCGTGCCGCGCATCCGACCCAGCCTGCCAGGCTCGGCATTCTTCCAGCCGCGCGATGGATTGGGCTGGTACGTGTTCGCCGGGGTGGATGCGCGCGGCGTCGCGTACAACATCTTCCTCGATGGCGACGCATCGACCTACGACGTCGACATTCACAAGGAGACGTTCGTCTACGACGCTCAGGCCGGCTTTGCCGTGATCTGGCGCAAACTGCGCGTCGCGTACACGTACGTGATCCGCAGCCGCGAGTTCGAAGGGCAGGAGCAACCCGACCGGTTCGGGTCGGTCGGGCTCACCTTCCGGTTCTAGCCCTCCCCGCAACAATTTCCAGGCTTGTGTGCTCTCAACAGCTGGCCCATCGGTCAGGGAGAGCTCCAATGTCTGGTTTCAGCACCTGGATCACGTCGGTTTGGTGTGGCTGCATCATTGCGGCCGTGTCTGCGCCCGCTGTCGCACAGGATGACAGCCGGTTGCTGCGTGACCGAGCTGCGGACCAGCGGCCAGCGTTGTTGGTTCTCGGCACCGCGCATTTCGACAATCCCGGGTTGGACGTGGTGAACACGAAGGTCGACGACGTTCTAGCGCCGGCTCGACAGACAGAGATCCACGAAGTGGTCGAGCAGCTCGCGTCCTATCGGCCGACGCACATCGCTGTGGAATGGCCGATCAAGAAGCAGGCAGCTCTCGACGCGCGCTATCGGGATTATCGCGAAGGGAAGTACCAGCTTGGGCGTGGCGAAGAGGAACAGATAGGCCTGAAACTCGCGGCAAGGTTGCATCTCGCCCGAGTCTACGCAGTGGACTGGAACGAGGACTCCCCGGGCAATGACGAGGATTACGACTGGGTTGCCTATGGCCAGGCACACGGCCAGAAGGCGCAGGTCGCCGCGCTTCTCGATCCCAAGGGCGTGACCGGCATCGTTCCGCTGGGCGCGCAAACCATCGGCAAGTGGCTCCTGCAGCTCAATCGGTCAGAGACCCTTGCGGCGAGTCATCGCAACTACTTCGACTGGGCAGCTATTGGCGATGCCGAGCATCAGCCGGGAGCGAACTGGGTCGGCCAGTGGTATGCACGCAATCTGCGCATTTTCACCAACCTGGTGCGCGCCGCCGCTCGTCCCGAAGATCGGATGCTCGTCGTCTATGGGCAGGGACATGCGTACCTGTTGCGGCAGTTTGCTACCGAGTCTGGTGCCTTCCGCGTCGTCGACGTCGACGACGTACTGAAAGACAAATGACTCCGCCGTCGACGGGCGAATAGCACCCCCGACAGTCCGAGGCCGAACAGCGCCAGCGATGAGGGTTCGGGAACCGATTGCGTGGGCGGCACCGGGTCCGTGGGCACTTCGGGCAGGCCGCGCAGGAGGTCTGCACTATTGATCGCGAAGTCCCTTCCCGTATTCGTTCCGAAGTCGATGCGAAAGATGTCCGCGGTCGATCTCGACACGCCCAGGAAAGGCGCGGAATTGAAACCCGCCGCAGTGTAGGTCTCGAGCAGATTGCCGAGCAGGTCGAACACCGAGATGCTGCCGAGGAACCGCTCGTCGAAGCCGATATCCTGGATCTGGGCTCCGAAGGCCTTCAGGCCCGTGGCGAATGAGATGCTGATGCGCGGCACGCCGCAGTTCGTTGGCTGCCCGGCAGCATCGAACCCACAGCGCAACGTCTCTACTGTTCTGTAGGGCAAGAGGCTGCCGAGAAAGCCATCGCGCACCAGCCCGTTGCCAGATCCACGGACCGTCGCGGTCAGGCCGCCGGTCGTAAGCATCTCCAAGGGCTCTGCGAGAGTGTCGAAGGAATTGCCAACTGTCGCCCAGTCGAGGAAGTCGTCGCCGCCCAACGCATCGCGTGAGGAGACCAGAGTTGCCGAAGCCGGGGCCGCCGTAACAATGCCCGCCACGGCGGCAAGCGCCGCCCAAGTTCGTCTGCTGTTCATCGTCCGCTTCCTCGTTATTGGGGTCTTAACTGAGTAGTCACGGTTGGCGAAGCAAACACGACACCGCCCCGATACTTTTGTAGAAAGACGAACGGACCATTGAGACTGTCATCCTGCGGAGGCTAGTATTTGCGAAAACAACGCGCCTCCATGACATGACAGAAGAAGCGCTCCTGGCACTGGTCGAGTCGGCTGACGCCGGAGACGTCGCGCAGCGACGGCAGCTCTTTGCCTCTCTTTATGACGAATTGCACCGAGTGGCTCAGCGGGAATTACGGCGCAACGCCCACGCCACCCTGAGCCCCACGACGCTGCTGCACGAGACGTTCCTCAACATCTGCGAACGCGAGACTGCGCCTGCGGTCGATCGCGCACGCTTCATGGTCTACGCGTCGCGCGCCATGCGCGGGTTGATCCTGAACTACCTCCGCGATCGTCAGGCGCAGAAGCGCGGCGGTCAGTTTGAAATCACCTCGCTGACGACCGAGCTGCCGGTCGCGAAGCAGGAGGACTTCGATTCCGTCAAGATGAACGAGGCGCTCGAGGAGCTCACGCGCGTGGATCCGTGGCTCGGCGAATGCGTTGACCTCCGGTTCTTCTGCGGATTCTCCGTCGCCGAAATCGCGCGCATGCGCTCGGTGTCGGAGCGGACCGTCCAGCGCGACTGGGAGAAGGCGCGCATTCTGCTGCACCAGTATCTCGACGGGCAGCCGATCGATTAGGCCATGCAACAGCCCTCGCACGCCTCGCCTCGCTGGGATCACATCGCGCCCTATCTCGATCGCGCGCTCGATCTCGAACCGCACGAGCGGGAAACCTGGCTCGCGGAGCTGACGCAGACGCGCCCCGAGATCGCACAGAAGGTCCGCAGCCTCCTGGCACGTCATGCAGTGCTCGATGCACAGGGATTTCTCGAACGATCCGCCATCGATCCTCCGGCGCCGACTGCGCACGCCGGGATGCGGGTGGGCGCATACACACTCGAGCGACTGATCGGCCGGGGCGGCATGGGAGAAGTCTGGCTCGCCGAGCGCAGCGATGGTCGTTACCAGGGCAGGTGCGCAATCAAGTTCCTGAGCAGCACCGCGCCGAAAGGCGGGCTCGCCGAGCGTTTTCAGCGCGAAGGACAGCTGCTGGGTCGACTGGCACATCCCAACATCGCGCGGCTGCTCGATGCCGGCGCGACGGCGGATGGCCGCTCTTACCTGGCTCTCGAGTATGTCGAAGGAATCCCCATCGATCGCTATTGCGACTCGAAGTCGCTCGATGTCAAGGAGCGGTTGCGACTCTTCATGGATGTGTTGGCAGCCGTCACGCACGCGCAGGAACATCTGGTCGTGCACCGCGACCTGAAACCCTCGAACGTCCTCGTCACGCACGATGGCAACGTCAAGCTGCTCGACTTCGGCGTCGCGAAACTGGTCGAGGATGCCAACCTGCCGGGCTTCGCGATGGTCACGCGCGAAGGCATGTTCGCGTTGACTCCTGCTTATGCGGCGCCGGAGCAGCTCACGAACGCGCCGATCACGATGGCGACCGACGTCTATGCGCTCGGCGTGTTGCTCTACGTATTACTGAGCGGCGTGCATCCAACCGGCGCGCAGGCGAGTTCCCCCGCAGAAATGGTTCATGGAATTCTGCACGTCGACCCCTCCCCGCTCACGCAGGCGGTGCCCGGCGTCGGCGGCGAGCTGCAAACGATCCTTGGCAAGGCATTGAAGAAGTCGCCGCAGGAGCGTTACGGCTCGGCCACTGCCTTCGCCGACGACGTGCGCCGCTACCTCAGCCATCGGCCCATCAGCGCGCGGCCCGACACCCTGCTGTATCGAGCTGGCAAGTTCCTGCGTCGCAATCGTGTACCTGTCGCCGCAGGCGTATTGCTGGTCATGGGACTCAGCGCCGGCTTGTTCGCGGTCAACAGGGAGCGAGTCATTGCAGAGCGGCGCTTCGATCAACTGCGAGCGTTGTCTGCGAAAGTCTTCGAGCTCGACAAGTCCATCGTCGGACTTCCCGAATCGACCTTGGCGCGGCAACGGTTGGTCACTGCATCGCTGCAATACCTCGAAGGTCTTTCGAAGGACGTGCACGGCGATGTCGATCTCATGCTGGCGCTCGGCGATGGCTACTGGCGCATCGCGCACATCCAAGGCGTGCCCACCGATTCCAATCTGGGCGAGTACGACAAGGCGGAGCGCAATCTTGCGATTGCCGAAGGCTATGTCGATGCGGTGTACGCCGAGAGACCCGACGATCGTCATGTCCAGCTGCTGGCTGTCAACATCGCGCACGATCGCATGATCCTGGCCGATGAAGGGCGGCGGCGCGATGAGGCGCTGGCCCACGCGCGCAAAACGGCGATGCTGGCGGAGCGCTTTTTGAGCGCGGGTCCTGCGGATCAGAAGGATTTGACCGACGTACTGCTCTGCTCCACCAACGTGGCACTGGCGTTCACGAACATGTCGCAGTACGAGGACGCGGTCCGAATGCTGCGCAGAGTACTCGAGCTCGACAGGATCGAGGGCGGACCCGACGCCGACCTGCGCCGCAGCGTAGCCCTCAGCCTGCTGGCCAATGCGCTGCGCTCGCAAGGCAACTTGCCGGAGGCCGTCAAGACGATTCAAGAGGCGCGTGAGATCACTGAACGCACGACCTACACGAGCGCGATCACACGCATGAGCCATCGATACGGGGTGCTGCTGCGTGAGGGCATGATCCTGCGTGATCTCAAGGAGGTCGACCCCGCCGCTGCCGTCGAGCCGACGGTGCCGTTCCAGAAAGCCATCGACGTCACCGAAGAGCATGCAGCTCGCGATCCCAAGGACTCTGCCAGCCGCGGACGGCTGGCGACGGCTAGTCGGGAGTTGGGCGATCTCCTGAAGGGAAGCGATCCGGAGCGAGCGCTTGCGGTCTACGACAATGCATTGCAGCGGCTCGACGAAACACCGAAGACGACCAAGACGCAGCGCACGCGCGCGGAGCTGCTCGCGAAATCCACGTATCCGCTGCGCGGACTCGAGCGGGGAAGCGAGGCCGGGAAGCGGCTCGACGCTGCGGTCGCGATTCTCGAAGAGACGAACGATTTACCGGCGAAAGCGATCGCACTCGATGGCCCGCAATTCGCGGTGCTCAGCGCACGCGCGGACGCCGCTGCAGCGAGCGGTCGGATCGAGGAAGCTGCCGCGGCCTATGAAGAGATTCTGAGCAAAGCGAAATACGACACGCCCTGGGCTGCGCCGGAAAAAGATCTGCGCTCGGCGCAAAGGCTGGCGCGCCTGCTTCGCACGCTGACCAGCTTGTACGTGCAAGCGGGAGACGAGATGAAGACGGACGCAACTCGTAAGCGACAACAGGAGCTAGCGCGCGTGTGGCAGGCTAGGCTTCCCGGAAATCCGATCGTCAACAGTCTCGCGAAGAGTTGAGCGCATCAGAACCGCTCCTTCGTCTCCACCAGGATCTGCACATCGTCGATGGAGGAGTCGCCGTCGAGCGGGAACGCGAGATCGATGTGGATGATGTTGCCGAGCCCCGAACGACTGTTGCCGAGCCGCAGGCCGATGCCCACGTCCTTGAGCAAGCCCAGGCTCGGCGTGCTCACGGGGCTCTCGCCCCAGGTCCGACCGATATCGAAGAAAGCAGCGGCGCCAACACGCACCAGGCGAAACGGATACCAGTTCGTGAAGTAGCGCTGCTCCACGGTCAGCAGCGCACGAGCCTCGCCTCCCTGATAGCGCAGCGGGTAGCCGCGCAGTCCATTGTCGCCGCCGAGCAGGATCTGCGTATCCAGATCGAGCTCGCGGCCTACTGAACCTTCGAGCGTCGCGAAGAACAGGCGCCGTTCGGATTGTCGAACGTAATAGCGTAAAGCGCCGTCGAGAATTGCGTTGCGCAGCTCGCCGCTCTCGAGCCGGCCCTGGAGCGCACCGCTGAGCAACAGCGCCGAACGACTGCCGCTGCCGGAACCATGACTCGCCCTCGCCGAGAAGATCCATGCGCTTCGATCGGCGCTGTATGCCTGGTCCGCATAGCCAACTAGCGCGCTGAGGCGTGCACCCAGGTGGAAATCCTCGGTGCGGCCGATCTGATCGTGATTCCTGAATTTGTCGAAATCGTTCTGCACCAGCTCGAAGCCCAGCCACGGGTAGACGAGTTTGCGATTCTCCGGCACGAGATTCGGCGGCGGCGCTCCGGGGATCTCACCGAACTCGCTTTCGTCGTAAGTTGCGCCGACGCGCCAGCGCCGCACCCAACCGTTGCGCAGACCGTCCGACCAGCCCCAGAAGGCAGTAGCGAACTTCCGACGCGAAGAAAATTCCTCCACGACCTTGCCCAAGTCGTACAACGGCTCGATGTGCTCGTCGTCCTGCACGAACACGCCTGCCGTCCAGCGCGAATCGAGCGCGTAGAACGGCCGTTCGACCTCCAGGGCCTTGAACGAGCCGTCGCTGTTGTCCGCGTACGCGGCTCGTACTCTCACCCACGAGTCGAAGACGTGCCGGTCCTTGTACTCGATCATGTTCGAGTCGCGATCGACGCCGGAGACGTGGGAGAGCTCCAGGTCGGTACCGGTGCCGAGGAGGTTGAGCTCTTCGAGCTCCACACCGACCGTGTTCTCTCCGCCCGTGCGAGTGAAGGACAGGCCCGGATTCAGTGTCCAGACATCGCGCGTCGTGACGGCGATGTCGACGCGCCCGTCTTTGAAGGCGACCGGCTCAACCGACGCATCGTAGAGATAGCGGGCCGATCGCAGGATGCGCGCCGATTCGTCGATCAGTCGCTGCGAGTAAGAGTCGCCGGTCTTGAAGAGGAGCTGTTGACGGATTACATCCGGCTTCGTGCGAATGTGCAGCTTGTTCGCGAGCCGGTACAGCTGCTTGTTCTCCTCGGGGTCCTCCAGATCGAAGATGTTTTCGTTGTGGATGAAGACTTCGCCGATGACAGCTCCGAGGCGTTCGAGCTCCGCCCCGCCCGGCACGGCAGGCGTGGCTTCTTCGGGCGCGACCTCCGCAGCACCGGCCATACAGCACATCGCTGCGAACACCAGGGACGCGATGAACGGACTCCGCGAATTGAGGCGCACGTTCAGGTGAGCGAGCTGACCATGACGTAGTAGCCGTCCGGGTCGCGCAGGGCGAACTCCAGTGTCCCGGTGGCAGGATTCATTTCTGGCTCCTCCGCCAACTGACTGACCAATGCTCTGGCGCGTGACAGCGCCTGGTCGAAATCATCCACTCGGAAGAACAGCAATAGCCCATTGCCGGGCTCGGCTCGATCGGGGCTCATCAGCGTCGGGTGCTCATGATCGCCCCACCTGTGAAGACAAAGCAGGACCGTACCGTCCGTGTCGAGGAGTTGCCCGAAATAGTCATGAGCAGGTGCCGATTTGGGCTGACCGAAGAGCGCTTGATACCAATTGAAGCTGCGCGTCACATCAGCGACTCCAATGATTGTCCACGTGCGCTTCATCGGATTTTGCGGGGAAATTTTCCGTCCGCGACCAGCTTCGCGAACTGGATAGCATGGCCTATGAACCGTGCGCAAGGACTGCACGAGTAAGTTCGGACGCGCCAGCCACCACCTGGTCTTGTGGATCGTCCGCAGTTCGGCAAATTGCGCCCGCCGTGATCAGGGTCCGTCTCAGATCGTCCGCCCCTGTTGTCCTGATTGCCTTCGCGTGATGGGCGCGAGAACTTGGGCACCTCAGAACGCGGTAGCCTGGCTATGCTTTTCAAGCTGTTTCGCAGACCCTCCGAACTTCGTCCGCGCTTCGCGCAGGATTCCTCACTCGCTGAAGCACTCGCGCGCCGCGTCAAGTCAATCGAGTTTCGGCCCAGCAAGGGCTTTCTGAAGGATCAGCGGCAGCCCAAGCATTCACTGCCCGAGCGCGCTCTCTCTGAGAGGATCACCGACTGAGCGCTTTCAGGTTCTGAAACAATGCGGCGGATGCGTGTCCCACATCCGCCGCCTGCCGTAGTCGGCCTGGTGTCGCAGCGCCGGCCGACGACGTCTCAACGACGGTTCGCGACCTTCGCTTGCGCCTTCTTTTCGCTGGAATGCCGGTTGACGATGTAGTCCGTCAGCTCAGGGCGGTCGACCCGGGCGATAGCGTTGGACAGAGCGAAGTCGACGCACGCGGCATACTGCTGCTGGTCTCGCAGCGTCGTGCCACCGCTGTGCGCACTGCACACTCTCTCTGCGGCACCCTTGATACGATCGAACAACGTTGTCAGGCCCGCGTCCTTGTTCAGGTCCAGATCCCCGAATTGCACTGTCAACGACTTCGGCGCTTCTTCGCCGTAAGCAGCATTCAGAGTGAGCCCGAGGAAGGCGATGCTGGCGAGGCGGGTGAATGTGTTCATGACGATCTCCTTGGTGGTTGGGTTGGTCGGCTTGCGGGTGTGAAGCTGGACGCTGCAGCGGTGCGGCTCCATGGTCCGGCGCTGTTCGAGCTCTGGTTTGTTTCTGATCCGCGCGTGATTCGACCAACCCACTGATCCGCATGGACAAGGATCGAGGCTTCGGTATTCTCGGTGCAGCTGCTATGGCGTCCGGATCAGAACCAGACCTGTCACACCCGCGAGCAATCCGCTTCGACGGCTGGGTGCTGCGCATGGATTCGGGTGAGCTTGCGAAAGACGGCCGCAAGACCCGCCTCCAGGATCAGCCGCTGCAGATTCTCGAGGAGTTGCTCAGGCACCCCGGCGAGCTGGTGACGCGCGAGCAACTGATCGCGCGCCTCTGGCCGAAAGGCGTGGTCGACTTCGACACCGGCTTGAATTCGGCAGTGCGCAAGCTGCGAATCGCGCTGCAGGACGAAGTCGAGACGCCGCGCTACATCGAGACAGTGCCGCGCAAGGGCTATCGATTCATCGCCGCGATCGATCCACCGGAAACGACAGCGCCCCCGCCTAGCCCGCCGCCCGCGACCGCGCCGCCCACTGCGCCCATTGGGCGACCGAGGCGCGCTCATTTATATGCAGGAGGATCGGTTGCGCTGCTGCTGATTGCCGCGCTCACCTTCGTCGCAATTCGCCGCGAACAGCCGCCCGTAAGCCAATCGTCGCCGGCCGCCGCGCCGCGCTCGTCCCTCGATCGCCGAACAATCGCCGTGCTGCCTTTTCGTGCCGCGACTCCGGGCGAAGCGAATGAAGAGCTCGCGCTGGTCGTGACTGATGTACTTCGCTACCGGCTAGCGGCTATCGACGGTGTCACGTCGATCGGGACAGGCTCGATGGCACGTCTGCACAATCCGGAGCTGGATCCCCGTGAGATCGGTCGAAAACTCAACGCGCAGTTTCTGTTGCAGGGAAGCACAGCACGCCTGGGCGATCAGATCAGTACAGAAGCCGAGCTCGTCGATGCGGCGTCCGGCGCGAGGGTGTGGTCGGCCTCGTTCGACCATTCCGTGAAGGATGTCGCTCTCCTTCGCGAGGCGATCGTCGAGCGAGTGGCACACGATCTGCAAATCGCCGCACAGCCTGCAGCGGGCCCTGCCGCCGCGCCCGCCACGATCGATCTGGATGCTTATCTGCTGTACGTACGCGGCTGGCAGCGGTTGCTGATGAACGCTGACCAGCTCGACGAGGTGAAAGCCGCTATCGAACTCTTCCGGCGCGCCACGATACTAGATCCGAGTTTCGCGCTGGGTTACCTGTCGCTGGAGGAAGCGCAGCTGCAAGCCGACTTTCTCACCAAGGGCCAGAGTCCAGAGCTGCGTGTGGAGGCGCGCCAAGCGCTTGATCGAGCGCTGGAACTGAACCCGGCATTCGGCGAGGCATGGATCGATCGCGCCAGCCTCGCCGACGATCCCGTCAGGGCCGAGGAGTGGTATCGCAAGGGGCTCGCGCTTGCGCCCAGCTACGCCGGTGGGTACGCGGAGTTCTCGGGCTTTCTGTTCGGCCAGCATCGCAAGGGCGAGGCGATCGAGATGATGAATCGCGCTCGCCGGCTCGATCCTCTGGCGCCTGAACTGCACGTGAGACAGGCCTTCATGGTCATGGTGGGCCGCAGCGATGTGGCGGCGCACGATCGTCTGCTGCGGGAGGCGTTGACGATCAGCCCCGGATTCGAGCCCGCGCTGTTTCAGCTCGCGGTGTCCAAATACGAATACAGCGGTGAGTTTGCGCAGGCCATCGGTCTGGCCGAGGAGATAATCTCGCAGCATCCCGCCACTAACAGCCGCAACCTCGCGGCGACGATATACCTGGACCTCGATGACCCAGTGGCGGCGACGGCAGTGCTTGGCAAGTCGCCGGACGACGCGGCCTCCCAGGTCAAGATTGCCCAGTATCAACACGATCCACGCCGTGCAGCAGAGCTGGCGTGGAGTGTCCATAACGACACGGAAACCGCGCCGACTGCGCCCATTGCCGAAGCCCTCCGGGACGGAGCCATCGCGTCGGGCGACCTTGCATCGGTTCTCAAACAGCTCGAAACACGCTATGCGATACAGGCGACCGCTGCTGAGCCGCGACTCTGGAGCCGCGGCTTGGGACTGGTGTATGCGCACACGCTCGTACTCGCCGGCGAGACCGAGCGCGGTCGCAAGCTGGCCACCTCGATCCTCGTGCAACTCGAGGCCGAATCGGTCGGCCGAACGGAAAACTGGTTCTGCCGGGAACGCGCTGCCGCATTCGCGATCCTGGGCGACGACGAACGGGCGCTCGCGGAACTGGCCATCGCACAGAAAATGAGAAAGTACTATCGTTGGTGGTACCTGGCAGAGCTCGATCCGCTCTACGCGCGTTTCAGGAGCGAGCCGAGATTCCGGGCGTTGACGGATCAAGCGAGGCAGTATCGTGTCGAGCAGCGCGCGCTGCTCGAGCAGATGCGAAGCAAAGGGGAAGTGCCGAAGCGGGGTTGATCCAGGCGCCTCCCTCTGAGGGATCGCGCCATGCGCAATGTTCGTTGGCGACCCGGCACGACAGAGCTGCGGGCAGGTTGCGCTGCGCTGCTGCTCACGCTGCCGCCCACATTTGCGCAAGCTGCCTCACCTGCCGAGAGCGATGCGCTTGCCACCGTTGTCGTGACCGGTTCGCGGATTCGCGGCGACACAAGCGAATCCAGCGGGCCCGTCACCGTCTTGACGAAAGAACAGCTCACGCGCGGCGGCAACGATTCCCTCGGCAAGGTGCTGCAGACCTTGCCCTACAACACTGGGTCGCCTCCCAACACCAATGTGAATGGCCTCGGAGATGGATCGACGCGAATCGACTTGCGCGGACTACAACCGCAGCGCACCGTCACGCTGCTGAATGGCAGACGGCTGCCCAACGGCGGAATCGGTGCAGATTCATCAGTCGATATCGATTCGCTGCCGCTGTCGATGATCGACCGCGTAGAGGTGCTCACGACAGGTGCCTCTGCGGTTTACGGCGCCGATGCGATCGGTGGCGTCGTCAACGTCATCACGCGTTCGGATTTCAGAGGTGTCGAGCTGGGATTGCAGCGCTCAGAAACGTCTCGCGGCGATGGCACGATCACGCGCGCGCAAGCGCTCGTCGGCGGCGACGTCGGTCAAGGACACTGGATGGTCGGCGCGGACTACGTCGATCAAGAGGGTGTCTCGATGGCGACGCGGGAATACTCGGCAATTCCGCTCGCGGTTGTCAGCACCGACGGCACTAGCGCGCCCACTGGCTCGCTCGTCATCCCGAACGGTCGCTTCGACGTGCCTGACGGAAACGCACTGGGACTGCCGCCAGGTATATACACGCGCGTGCCGGGGGCCACCGGTCAGGCGGCGAGCGACTGGCGCGCGGATGACCTCAGCGAAACGTTCAACTACGCGCCGTACACGTATCTGCAGACGCCGAACGAACGTGGATCGTTGTGGCTGCTAGGAAATCAGCCGTTGGGCGGAGACGGCGAATTGTTCTTCGAAGGCCTGTTCAGCCGGCGTGAGTCGTCACAGAGTCTGGCGCCTGCCGTGTTTGGAATCATGAGCGCCGTCCCTGCCACCAACTTCTACAACCCGTTCGGCGTGGATATTTCCGATGGTCTGCGGCGCTTCGTCGAGCTCGATAGGCGCCGGTTCAGTCAGCGCGTAGAAATGTGGCGCGCCCTGGCCGGCATTCGTGGCGAGCTGGGTGGCTGGAGGTGGGAAGTCGCGGCCGCCGCTGCAGAGTCAGACGCCGTCACGCATGAGAACGGCTTGCCGCTGCTCGACCCGTTGACGTCCGGGCTCGGCCCCTCCGGCCGCGATGCATCGGGCCGCATTGTTTGTGGAGCACCCGATCCGGTCACCGGCATCGTGCCTGCGAGCGCAGTGATCGACGGTTGTGTGCCAATCAATCTGTTCGGCGGTGCAGGCTCGATCACGCAGGAACAGGCCGCGTTCATGGCAGGTGCGCTGCGCGACGACGGCTATTACTCGCAACGCCTCGCCACTATCGGCTTCGATGGTGCTTGGGGGCGTACGCCCGCGGGCGAGATCCTTTGGGCGCTCGGCGGCGAATTCCGGCGGGATTCGGGCGCCTATCGATACGATCCGCAGCGCGTCGGCGGAACCGTGAGCCTGCCCCTGGCGGCGGATGTTCCCGGAGGCTCGTTCGAGGCTCGCGAAGGTTATGCAGAGATGCGAGTCCCGCTACTCGACGAGCAAGCCCGTTGGGGAAGTCTCGCCGCTACGCTCGGCGGCCGTGTCTCCGACTTCAGCACGTTCGGCACGCACACGACATGGCATGCGGGTCTGCATTGGACGCTGTCGAGCGCGTGGGTGATGCGGGCGGATTACGCGACGCTGTTTCGTGCGCCCGCGCTCGAGGAGCTCTATCGCGCGCAAGTCTCCGAACAGTCGTTTCAGGAGGTAGACCCGTGCGGAAACGCTCCCACGCCCGAACAACAGGCGAACTGCGCAGCCAACGGTGTTCCTGGAGGCAGCTATGCGCAGTCGCCAGCGAGCACGTACCTTCGCTTCGTCGGCGGCAACACAGATCTGGAACCCGAAGAAGGCCACTCGTTCAATGCAGGCCTCGAATTTCGATCGACGGACGCCGCCGCATGGCAAGCGAGCATCGATGTTTTTCAAACGCAGCTCGACCGCTACGTCGAGGAGCTCAGTGACGACCTGATTCTGAGCGAATGCGCCAACCAAGGTACTGCGCTCGCATGCGGGAAGATCCAGCGCTTCGCTGATGGCTCGATCCGCAGCATCGACTTACGGCTCAGCAATTACGGGCGCGTCACCGTCGAGGGCTTCGACCTCGCCGCCAGCATCGGCCTTGCGTCCCGCGCAGGAGAATTCAACCTGCACGCGCTCGCGACCAATCTGGTCCATCACGAGGTGCAGGTATTCGCGGGCGGCGATTCGGTCGATCGCGTGGGTCGTGCGAATTTCGGCCTCGTGCTCCCCGAGTGGCGCGGACTCGGCGGAGTGAACTGGACGAGAAACGCCTGGAGTGCCGGTTACAGCGTGCAGTGGATAGGCCCGTACGTCGAATGCGCCCGCACGCTGGAGGGCGATCCGTACTGCCACGATATCGCTGCAGCGGTCTATCACGACGTCGAGGCGTCCTATCAGTGGAGTGGGTTAACCATACACGCGGGCGTCAACAATCTCACCGATCACGATCCGCCTTTTCTCAGCAGCGGCGGCGAAGCAAATACGTTCCCGGCGACCTACCGGCTGCTCGGGCGCACTTACTTTCTGCAGCTCGGTTATGCGTTGAAGTAGCGACCTTGCACTAGAAGCGATGTCCGGATGGCGCGGTCATGAAGCTGCTCCTTGGCATTGCCGGCCTGCTGCTTGCGGGCTGCGCGCACCTCGATCCGCCGACTGTGGCTCTGCGGGATGTCACGGTCGTGAACGTGATGGATGGGTCGCTGCGCGCTGATCAAACGGTTCTCATCGCGGGCAACCGCATCACTGCTGTGGGCCCGGCGGCCAAGATACGCGTCTCCAGGAACGCAGCCGTAATCGACGCTGCCGGCGGCTTTCTCATGCCCGGCCTGTGGGACATGCATGTCCATTCGGTCGCCAACGTAGCCCTGGACATGGCTGTCCGCTCGGTGGCCGCCATGGACTGGCATTTCCCGCTGTTCCTTGCCTGGGGCGTCACCGGCGTCAGGAACATGAACGACGGAACCGGCGATATCACCCTCGAGCTGACGAACTCCGTCAAGCGCCGGCTGGCCGCGGGTGAGTTGCACGGGCCACGCTTCCTCGCCAATGGTCCGAGCGTCGATGGCGATCCACCCTTGGGTTCCAACTCCGCAGTCGTGCGCACGGCGGATGAAGCCCGGGCAGCGGTGAACAAACTGGTCGAGAGCGGCGCGGACTTCATCAAGGTTTACGAGAATCTCTCCCGCGAGGCGTACTTCGCGATCATGGATCAAGCTCGACGAAGAGGGATTCCCGTGGATGGTCACATTCCCTTCCGCGTGACGCCCGCAGAAGCCGCCGATGCCGGGCAACGCACGTTCGAACACGTGCTGGCCATGGCGGCGGGATGCTCCACCGCAGCAGCAGCCGAACGGGAAAGATTCGCGCGTGTCCTTTCCCCGCTCGCCGGTGCCCCAGCTCTCGAGGGTCTGGCGCCGATGACCTTGTTCCACCACGAACGCGCCCTCTACGACAGCCGGGATCCGGCCGCGTGTGCGCCAACGATCGCGGCCTATCTACGCAACGCGGTGGCTGACACTCCGAACGTGGTCGCGTATCGCGACGTCGTCACTGCGCAAGAGATCCTTGCGGATACGAGCCGCATGCGGTTCGTCCCTGAGGTCATTCGCCGAAATTGGCAGGCCATGCTGAGTACGGATCTGTATCGGGAAATGCAATCGGTCCTGCGGCCGCTCGTCCCGCTCTACTCGGAGAATGCTCGTCTGTTGAATGAGGCCGGCGTCGTGCTGCTAGCTGGAACCGACGTCGGAATCCCGGCGCTGATACCAGGAATCAGTCTTCACGAGGAATTGGAGTTGCTGGTTGAGGCCGGGCTGACTCCGCCGGAAGCTCTGCGAACGGCCACCATCAATCCCGCGCGCGTGTTGGGGCTTGCCGATTCGCTGGGATCAGTCGAGGTAGGCAAGCTCGCGGATCTCGTCCTGCTGGATGCCGATCCGCTCGCCGACATTCGCAACACGCAGCGGATTCGTGCCGTCATCGCTGACGGTAGACTCTATCGCCGCGCCGACCTCGACCGACTCCTGGCCGAGAGCGCTCATCCGGTCGGATCCAAATGACCGATCATCCATCGCGAAACGATGGCCAGCGATTCTTCATTCTCATAGGTCGTGCTGTGCATGAGGACAGCGCCCTGAGCGGTGTTCCACGGATCCTTCGGTACTTGCCAAACCGTCCAGCCGCCACCCGGCGGTGTGCTTTCCGGAGTCACTCTGAACAGCAGCGCCGCAATGAGCAGCTCCGGTCCTGTCGCAATCCCCAAAGCGACCATGATGAGAAAGGATGGACTTGCCAGAACAGCTATCAGCAGAGCGCCGAAAAATTCCGCAACGTATCCGCCGCGCGCGAGGATGGCGATCAGGACTGCGAGCGTCGCTGCAGCCAACATTCCGCTCACCTCCAGCCATGACCCGCGCTCGGCAGTCGCCAGCGAAAAGATTGTCAAGCCGAGCAGCGCGGCGCAGGCAGGCACAAGCAGGCGCCAGCGCTTTGCAAGGGCAGCTCGCCACGTCTCGACAGTACTGAGCAATGTCCCCAAAAATCGGCTCGTGCTGGACCAGAGGATCTCCGCAATCCAGCTGATCATGTGAGCCGCGCCCAGCGCAGCCGACGCCTCATCACCGAAAGATCTCACGATGAGAACCTTGCGCGGTTGCACGTCTGGATACTGGAGCGCACC
>Ga0068862_100000455_pt1 | contig 44300 bp, 58 predicted proteins | sample KBSSwiS52_FD_66598 | JGI IMG/M metagenome (GOLD analysis project Ga0068862, IMG submission 66598) | Switchgrass rhizosphere microbial communities from Kellogg Biological Station, Michigan, USA - KBS Switchgrass S5-2 | ecosystem: Host-associated > Plants > Roots > Rhizosphere > Soil ...
CAGCTTACCAGCCAACTCGCGAAACCGCTGTTGAGAACCCTTAGACAATCCTTTTTCAAATACTTCAATCTCAGATGGTTCTGGGGCGGCAGAAGTAGCGGATGTCTTGGAAGTAGCGGGATCGTTGACAGGAGGTGCAGCCTTCTCTACTGCTGGCGCAACAGGAGCTTTGGCGGCTGCCTTAGCAACGGGAACCTCGGGCGCGGGCGGCTGGCTCAACTGCTGACGCAAAGAATCAATCCCCATTTTAGGAGCGGCTGACGTTGCGGCAGGAGCCTCGAGCGTTGCCGTTCCACCGCCATCGCCACCGTCCGCATTCATCAGCTTGAGAAGTTTGTACATAGAGTTACTTTTTTGATTTAGGTTTCTGTTGCTTCTTACCTTGAGCTTCCTCGTGTTCCCGTTCCGCGTCAATCCTTAATTGGTCGAAGGGATCAATGCCCCTGTAATTGGCCTCAACAGGGCCGATGACATCACGAGGAACTTTAGCCAAGGCGCGTAGGGCATCCTTGTACCGCACGATGGCCGTCCGTCTCGCGTGCGCCATGGAATAGGCCAAGGCATCATGGGGACTGACTGAAAGAGCGATTTGATCCTCTTCCGAATCAAGAGCCAAAAAAGCAAGCTCAAGCACTTCATCCAAAGCCGTGGAAAGCTTTGTTCTAAGAACGTCATTACGGTTGAAAAGTTCAGGTGTGATCATTGCGCGGGAGCAGATTCGGGTTGAGTCTCAGGAGGGGCATTTAGCTGCTTAATATTCATGGCATTCTGAATAGCCGCATCGTGTAAACCAATGGCAGCAGAAATGTCGTTCAGATTCAAATCCTGTGTAGCCTTGGTAATTTTGATGGCCAATTGGATGCCGTCTACACTTTCCTTATGCTTCTGCTTTTGTCCAGCAAGAGCCAGCTTAGCGGCTTCTAACTGCAATTTAGCTGCTTCGGCTGTCTGCTGTTGGGAAGCTTGGATAGCCTGACGCTGCGCTGCCGTGGCTGCTGTCTTAAGCTGGAATTGAAGCTTGATCGCAATGGCATCTAGTTTCTTGAGAGCATTGACCACGACTCCAACGATCTGCTTTTGCGTAGGATCGCCCGCAATGATTTGAAGATGGGAAGAGCAATGCGGTAGGCCAACGGAAAGAAGTTGGTAGACCGCCTGCAAAGCTCCCATGTCAGCCGACTTTCCTTGCGCTCCTTCGGACTGAGTAAGCGATTGAGTCGCCCCAATGAGCATCGGCATATGGATGCCCAAGTGAGTGACGGCATCTTCACCCGGCATGACATCGAAGGGATTACCAGCCTTCATACCCGCATTTTCAAGCTCTGCCGTCTTGGCGGTATTGGTCAACTGACGACCCGGAACAGCAGGGAAATAACGCTTGGCTGTCTTGGAACCAAAGATACCGGTAAACGCATCCTTGATCATCAACTCGCGAGCCTGAGGATTTTGCTGCAAGGGCAAAAGAGAAAGGAGTTCATTTGAAGTTGCCTTACGGGAAGACGCGCTACCTTGCCCCAGAGCGCGAACAGATGTGACGGATTGTAAATAAGGCTCGTGCATTGCGCCGGGAGGCACGCCGCGATCAGCTACGCGCTTTTGAAATCTCCGCGCTTCCTGACACCATTCAGATTTACCACTAGGCGTACATTTGTCCGGCAAATTCGGATTGGACAAACGCCGGAACATCTCAGCCAAGAGCACATCGCAGTTATTAAAGAAATGGTTCATCAACGAACTAGAGAGACGCGCCAAGGTTTCCAAATCGTTTTGATTTTGAGTTGCCGTGGGAGCCTCGCCAGCTTGCGTATGCTGCATCTGAGCCTGATACTCACCCGAGGTCTGCTGATAGGTTTGCATCAGCATGTTGTGGGTAACCATAGGGCCCTGTGAAACGTTTGGAAAAGTCGCAGATTGTAAACTCACTCCCGCGGGTAATACCGTTACGGGGCCCAAATTAAGAGTATTGAGCTTATCGCGAGTCGCTTCCGTGCTTGGCTGAATTACAAGAGAAGCTCCAATAAACGTCATGTCCAGAATGCGCCCGTCCAACTTGTCGAGAATCTTAAGCACGTTATAAAGCTGCGCGGCATAACCTCGAATGGAGTGCCAGAGGCTTTCTTGCTCCGTCAGGAAAAAGGGATGAATGAGTTGGCTAAAATGCTTGGCGACTTTCATTCCGGTAAAGAGAACGTCGTCCGTGTCAAATTCTGTCAGGGTGCGACGAGAAAGTGTGCCATCGTATTCCTTAGCAATAAGGTCGTAACAATCGATCCCGGGCGAAACGAAGGACATATAAATATCGTTGCCCTTAATGCGGTTATTCCATGTCTCCCAAAGTTTAACGGAGTAGGACATATTTTGATTGTTCTCAGCCGCCCGAATAATGGCTGTCCGTACCGCTTGCACATTCCAACCAAGTTTCGTTGCGCGTACCGGGTCTTCAATCATGCGGTAAAGCTGATGGAGTCGCCAGTTGCGGCGAATGCAAATCACGTCCAGATTCTCAAGATTGGTATCGGCATCCTTGTCCACGAGAACCTGGCCCGTCTCCGCTGGCTGTGGACGCCAGTTCATATCGTTCTCATGATAAAGCAGCCCCGACCCGTAGAATACTCGATTGAAGTTGCTCTTATTCATCACCGAATAAAACCCGCGCCACCGTTTGAGCGTGTTGTTAAATTCGTCCGTCAGGACTTGGGAAAAGTTGTGACCATCCGTGCCGTTGCCGAACTCCGTTATCACTGTGGCAAATTCCGAAGCTTCAAATTGAGCATCCAAATAAGAATCAACATTGGTATCCGTGAGGGCCTTGAGTCGTTTGAAATTGACATTGGTCATGTCGGCTAATCCACGACGCTTTAGCTCGGCAGGATCGTAGGGAGGATGACCATCGTAATTCTGCTTGAGAACGGCTCGCTGTCTGGCGCGGCCAATGTCAGCGGCGATCAACTGTCGCTTAATCGCGTGAGCGGCGGCAGGAGTTTCGATTACTGACCGGGGGGGCTTGCCATCTGGCGCAATCGTTTGCAACCTTTGCGCCGGATCATTGTCACCGGTAACAGCCATACCCGTCACAAGGGCACCATATGGTTGAGGGTGTCTTTACGACCTTTGCAGGAGGGACATTCCCCAAGCTTTGTTCCTGCATAACGATCAATCAATTCGGCGGCAGGTTGAAGGAATTTATGGAGAACATCCCCAAGGCCCGTCGTCAATTCGGAACAAGGCGAAGCCAATCCCTGTTCACACATAAAATTCTGAATTAATGCTCCTATCTCGTGATCGCGAAAGGGAATCCCGGCCCGGATGTAGGCTTCCTGAACCTGCATGGCGATATGTTCGTATGTGCCCGTAAACCCTTTTCCTAAGCGGACATCGTGGTAGCCCCATGACTTGACCGCCGAAAGATCATTGATCTTCTTCATTTAAGCAAAGTATCCAGCTTGGCAGAGACGATTTGTTCAACCATTTCCCGTAGCTTAGGATGGTTAAGGATGTCTTCAAGCTTAATCTCTACGGACTTTGTGGGGTTTCCATTGGAAAGGATGGAGAAATCCAGCTTCCCATCCAGACAGTAAATGCCTGTTTTGCTTTTAAACAGGCAGTCTTTGAACTTCGGCCCGGTCTCTTGGATGCGAGGATGCTTAAGGGCCTCTGCAATGGCGAAGCATGCGCTTTGATTGCCAATGAACCATTTGCTTCCAGCGATCAAAGAAGCCGCTTCCATGAAGTCCTGCGTTTCAACGTAAGCCATTGGCCAAATAGTGTTCATTTCCTGATGCTCTTCCAAGAGGCCAATAAAGGCAGCATCCAATTTCATCACCGCCAATTTTGGCCATGGAAATTTATCGCCACGATAACGAGGCGTGCGATTAACGATGATTTCATAAAGTCGCTTAGGTGGAACAGTTAGCCATGGCTCCTCGATGTCTCCAAGGCCTCGAGGTTCGCCAACCCAATCAGCTTGATCATCCAGCAGATTGGTATGCTGCTTGTGAATATTTCGGAAGGGACGGAAATCGAAATCCACCCAAGTATTGTCGTGAGGCTCAATGGCGTGAATGTAAGGTTGAGCCTCGACTAAGCTTTTGATCGAATCAATTCGCGCCTTAGACATGGGTTCCCGGGCGTAACCATGAGAACTTAAGCGCAGAATACCACCGCCCTTTTCCTTGATGGAACGCATGGCATAAATCAAATCTCCAACATCGCCCGCATGCGCAAAAGTCAAAGCCTCCTCCTGTTCAAAACCATACTTCTTTTGAAGATGCAGACGGAGGGAAGAGTCTTTGATTCCGTGGAAAACGACTGCCTTGGACATATCCTCCAAGGGACGGCGTTTGATTTCCGAATCGAAGTGTTTCGGACAAATAACGGAATGATAGGGTACGCACGGATATCCTTTTTCATCGAACTGATGATATCCAATAAATCCTCGCGCCTGATTACAATTGAAAATTAAGTCTGTAAAATAGGTGCTTTCATTCGTCTCTGTTCGCATCAGTACATCCCACGGCCTTCCGGGTTGCTCTTCCTCCATTTTTTTGAAGAGCTTCACCCTAGAGTAAGCATCCTGAGGATAGATGCCCGTTCCAATCATGTGCACGCCGTTCGCTGATTTTCCCTCAATGTTAGGCGCAGATGCCCCGTAAAACGGACGCTGTTGCTTTTCATAATCCTCGCAAATACGCTCCCACCACTCAGGAACCAACGGCAGGTTATCCGGTTCGAAATAGTAAAAGGCATCCACATCCTTTCGGGTTTCTTCCACGAATTTAGCCAAGTTGATAAACTGGAAATTGCAAGCCTTGGGCCATGGATTTTCATTGGGCATTAGCTGCGGCGTCAGGATTTGTTTCGTACCCTTGATCTCGTCAAACAAACCGACGAAATTATTACCTATGCCAGTCATGTCCACGGTAGGCGTTCCGCAGAACAAAAGCTTTTCCCCTATTCGCTTGCCTCCTGAAAGTTTTCCCATCCATTTCCCCAATCTCTCTACCTGACCTTTGTCTGCACTAAAAAACGGTATGACCAATAGGATGTTTTTTGACATGGATGAAACAATGCACCAATCAGATTAGCTTGCCAACAAAAAGACATTCGCGCATAAAGCCTCTCATGCAAACCGAACTCACCCTCAACAAGGCTTACCTCTTCGGTCAAGCCGTCCATGGCCTCAACCAAATCCCGCTCCGTCTTTCTGCGGGAGTCATTAAAAAGCTCGCGATCAATATGAATCGCATCAACGATTCTTTCCCTGATGTGCCCGCTGCCGAGGGTGAAATCTTTGGCCGCCACGGACAGCCCAAGGAAACCGACGAAGGCTACAAGGCTTTCCTCACGGAGAAAATGTCTTACCACAAGACGACCACGATTAAGGCCGATCTTGAAACGATCAAGTACGAGGAACTCAACATTGGCGAAAGCGATCGTCAGAACCATATTCCCCCGGAAGCCGTCGCAGCTCTTTCGATTATGATCGAGGGTTTTGGCGAGGCTCAATAATCCCAAAATTATGGGAAGCCTCTTGATCGCTGCCCTTTATTGGGGTGGCGACAAAATTGAAATGGAGAGGGCTATTGATCTGGCTTCCGATCTGTTGTCAGAAAAGGCAACTAACGCTCATGTTCTCTTTGTGGGACGCCACGATGCCGAACCCCCTTCCGCTGAGCTAATTGAGCATACCAAAGAAAAGTTCGCCAGTGTCGCGCATTGGCGTTGTACGCGCTCAGGAACCGGCTATCCCTCGGGATGCAATGATCTGGCCTATGGACTCTTTCAGTACGTTGGAGAGCAACGTCGATTCAATAATCGCTATCGCGATGTCGATGCCATTCTTATCTTTGAATCCGATTGTGTAATCACTCGCAAGGGCTGGATTGAGGAACTTCTGAACGAGTGGGAGCGGGAGAAGGCCAAGAAAAGAACTATAGTTGGAACAATTCAGCCCAAGGGACGTTGGGGCAAGGATGTCGATTACCATGTTAATGCCGTTGCCATGTACCACCCAGACATCCTACACGTGCTTCCCGGTCTTGCGGGAGGCCCTCCTGACATCGGATGGGATTATCATCATCGTCACGCCATGCTAACTCAGGTAGGCGACACCAAACTTATCAAGTTAGACTTTCAAAAAAAGCACATCACGCCCGAAGAACTTTTCGATCAAAATAAAGAGGTGCTCATCTACCACGGAGTCAAAGGGGATTCGGCTATTCGCGCCATCAGGGAAAGGTATCAGCTCAAATGAATGAAAGCACCTTAGTTTCGGTTCACGGTTATGCTGGGGATAGGCATCAAATTGAGATGCTCGAAATTGTCTATCGGCATCATGGTTGCCCCATCGTGATTTGCTCGCCAGTCGATTCTAAAATTGAAGGCCTATGCTCTGATTACCACTACCTCTTTGCTGGCCTAAGGGCGTACACAGGTCGTCTTTCATGGGAGCGGCAGTATCTCCAAATGAAGAAACTACTAACCTTTGACGCCGATTGGTTTTTACTCAATGATTCTGACTCGTTTTGCTTCACGCCGCAACTTCCTTCCTATTTATACGAGGATGAAAATGTAGTATGGGGAAGCAAGGTAAACGATTTCCGAAAGCCGGGAGAAACATGGACGGATAAGAACGGATCAATTACTTGGCCGGATAACTACCATCAGGGGCATGAACTTGTAGCTCTTCAACCAAGTTACTTCATGCACCGCAAGGCGATGACCAAACTAGTAGACGCCTATCCGCTAATGCAGGACGATCCGATTACTCCCTTTATCGATTGGCAAATGCAGTACCTTCCCGATCTCGCGGGAGTTCCAACTAAGAGTTTTCACCATTTTGTCTCCTGCGAAACCGAAACCGAAATGGGATTGCGGCTTGTAGCCAGCAAGGTACGCGAAGGAGCTACTTTCATTCATGCGGTTAAGAGGCCGGAAGCGTTTCACGTTCTTTGCGAGGCTTATTGGAGCACGCTGAAATGAAAAAGATTCTCATCACCGGCCATAGAGGCTTGCTTGGGAGCGCGTGCGTTCGGCATTTCAAATCTAGGTATCAAGTGGTTACTTCCGAAAGAATCGATCTGACACAATCCTGTGCGGTCTATCGTATGATTAACGTCGCCCGCCCCGATATCATCATTCATTGTGCGGCCAAGGTAGGTGGCGTGAAGGCCAACCGGGATTATCCCGTGGAGTTTATGCTGCATAATCTGCGCATGCAAAACAACGTGATGGAGTCGGCTCATGATTGCGGAGTGCAAACTTTGATTCATGTTGCTACCTCCTGCATGTTCCCCAAAGATGCGACCATGCCTGTCGAGGAAACCAGCCTATTTACTGGTAAATTCGAGGACTCAGTAGAAGCTTATGCATTAGCCAAGATTTGTGGTTGGCGACTGGCCAAAGCCTATTGGGAGCAATACGGTCGTCGCTATCTGACGATAGCGCCTTCAAACATCTATGGGCCAGGAGATTCTTATTCTGATCAAGCCCATGTCATACCTTCCCTGATTCGTCGCTTTAATCAGGCTGCCCACGATCATGGGCCCTTGGAAGTTTGGGGCGATGGAACTGCCATCCGGGAGTTCATCTATTCCGATGATGTTGCATCGGCTATCGAAACCGTCATTGAGAAATGGAACTCTCCCGAAGTAATCAACATTGGAACCGGCAATGGGACTTCAGTTGCAGAGCTTGTTTCCTTGATCTCTTCGACATCTCCTTACCGCGAACTGCCAGAGATCATCTGGAACACTGATCAACCAACCGGCATTCCACGCAAGACCTTTTCCGTGCGTAAGATCACCTCTCTCGGATGGAATCCTTCTACTGATTTGGAACGGGGGTTACGCGCCACATGGAAAGACTTTTTGACCAATAAACCACGAGGACTTTAACGATGTACGAAACTTGCAAAACCATTTTACGCCGGAAGAAAGAGCATCGGTGCACCCGCTGCAATCATAAGTTGCCCAAGAAAAACAAGTCGAAATGGGTATGCGATCCTTGCCGTGAAAAGTACAACGATGCACAGAGGGAGCGCAGACATTCCCATTCTCGACCGCCTTCTATTTTCGATGGATTCTAAGCCATCAAAATAGGGTCGGTTGCCGCATAATCTCCGTCCAGACTTGATGCTTCTTTGACGGCCTCTTGCCAAGCAATATCAAATCGCATCGGCCCGGCAAAGTATCCCTGCTTACGCATGTTATCGATGATCATCACGGATGCGTCCTCTTCATCAGGGGAACGGCCAAGAATCTTTCGGGCATCAAGCTTGCTGGCCAAAAGACTTCTTCCGTTCTTGACCGTGTAAATGCGACAACCAAATCCCCGCGCCATCTGATTGGTGACGCCGCGAACTTGATTGTTCATGACAAAAGTCCGCATCCCAAAGTAAAGTTCCGTGACGCTGTTCCAGTAGACATCGCAGCATCGTTGAGCGTCAATGGATGAGACGGGCAATTCAGATGCACCGCCGCCAAATTCCACCCCATGGACTTCCATTGACCATTGCTGCTTGATGATGGCCATAACGCCACGGCCAACGCCGGTTTGATCGCCTGAGAAGTTGCGAGGCTTCACGCCGCGACTCCTACAATATTGAATGGCTTGCTCTGCGATCTGGAAATCCATCGGCTGTGTTTTGCTGGCCACGGTCTTGATTTCAATCTTATCCTCAAAGACAATACCCATTCGGGCTGATTCACCTTCCGGCAAGATAAAAGTTCCCACCTTGGCAAATTTGAGCACGCAACCATCCCCGCCGAAAGCCGGATCGAGGGCCGCATACCATTCCCACCCAAAGCCAAGCTCCTGGGTTTTGAGGGCATTGAACTTGATCAAGAGCGATTCGGAAACTACAGCATTATAGGAATCATCGGGTGGCGGAAATCCACGCACCATCTGCCAATAATGGATGGAATCTTCTCCATGCTTGGCGATGATCTTATCAATCGACTCCTGAGATTGGTTCCACGGCGCAGAGCCAGGATCGACCACGTTGGGGGACTTTAATCCATCGAAATGGATACAAACTCCCGTAGCCGTTTCCCACTCGTCCATGTCCACGTTGACGCTTTCGGGATTGCCGGACTTGGGCATCATCACCTTGCCCATAGTATTCATCCATGAGCAGCCATTGCCTGTACCGACAAATTTAAATTCTTCCGTGCCTGACTGAAGATTCGCGCACGAATCGATTACCTCCTCCGTCATGTCCTGCAATTCATCAGCAAGAACGAGCACGTATTTCGCGTGCCAGCCTTTGAGTTTCGTGACGGCATCATTGGTGTATTTCTGTGAACCGGGCACGATGGCAATGGCATGCTGACTATCGCCCTTGGTAGCCTGAATTTCAGTAGAAGAATCCAGAAGATGCCCGGGAAGCGTATAGCCAAGCTTATCCTCTGCGGTCTTTTGAGCCGCTGTATAGAGGGTCTTTAAATGAGCCCAGATGCGTTTGCGTGACATCAAGACGCTAGTAGAGGTCACAGCTACGGCAAAGTCACCCTTGGGCGCACTCCACATCCAAACCAGCGCGAAACGCGCAATCTCCCATGACTTACCCGCTGAGGCAGGGCCTGAGAAGATGACTTCGCCCGGACGGCATAGGCCCTCCTGCAAGCGATGCGTCCAGTCTGAATAGGTGGTCTCTGGCCAGAGAATCTTGCAGATTTCCTGATAATGCCCTAACCGGCCAAGACCACCTTCTTCCTCAGGCAGCCGATGGCGAAAGCACCAAAGTTCTACTTGTAAATCGTCCCATTCCGCTGGCCAGATTCGGTCATAGCGATCAATTGGTTTTCGGGGCATTGGCTCTCATTTGTTGAAAACGCAAAAGCAGCAGCTTTCGACGAGCAACTGCGGCGTCAAAGACTTGTTTGTCGTGATCGTTTAGCGACTCATAAAACTTCATATCATCGGCGCGGCTATCGGTAAAGGGGCGATTGATCGACTCAACAAGACCCTTGCTCACCTTGGCAGAATTACCCTTGGCATCCACAAGCATGGCCTCATAAAGCTTGTTGGCTTGATCATAATCCGCATCTTCCAAGGCATACTTAAGAGGCGTGTAGGCACTTGTGGGGTAAACTCCACGATCAACTTTGTAGCCGGGCTGTGCCTCTTCCCACTTCTTGGCCAATGGAAAGATTTGTTGAGCAGGGGCGAAACGAGAAACCTTGATACCTAAGGCTCCCATAAATTGTTCCAAGGGCGAGACGGGCGAATTGACGCCGGTTGCCGAAAGACCGCGGGTCACCGATTGCAAAGGAATAGGCACAGTCTGCGCCAGCATATCCCGGAAGATGTCTGCGCTTTCGACCTTCTCACCGCGATAGTTCACCCCGCTTGCTCCCTCAAGGAAGATTCGGCCGACGGGATTCAATCGGCCTGTGGCAAAGGTGCGTGTATTGGAGAGCATCTCCTGAAAGTCAGAAATGTAAGAGCGCATCATATAAGAGCGATCTTTGTTCACAATGCGGAAAGCGTTCTCCGGTTCCCAATGCGGATCATTTTTAGGATCAAGCGCAGCATTGGCAATGCGGGCCAAAACGTACATTGCACCGCCCAAAATAGCGAAGGATCGAAATTGTTCGCGGTTGGCTTTGCTACCCGTAAAGCCTGAGATAGCCGAAATTGCATGCCGCCCACGAGCTTCAAAGAAGTCTGGGGCCAGAGCCATCATACTGAACAAATGCTGGAAGGTGGGATTGCGATGAATGTCCGCATAATTCAAGTGGCCATAAGCGTTATTCGTGTCGTAGGCCGAGCGATACTTTACATCGTCCACAGTCAACTTTCCGGCCTTAATTTCCTTGTCAAACCGCACCATATTACGAGCTAGAATGTTCTCGTAAGTCTTGGCCTTGAGTCGGGGAATGAAGTTCTTAAATGTCCATTCCGTGGAGTCTTTCGCCAAGGCCGCGAGATATTTGCCTCCCGCATCTTTCAGGCCGGGCAGCTTTTCAAGAGCCTCCACAAGCAAGGAATTGTTTGCACTGAATCCCTCCATGAAATTGCGCATGCTTGTTTCCGTTCCGTAGAACTGGACACCGTGCGCGGCCATATCGTAATACTGAGGATCATTCAAATCCGGGGGATGAGCAAACATGTCCTTGAGCGGATTGACGCCATAGCCGACGGCGCCTGTTGCCTCCTGCTGAATATGGAAAACAGGGAAGCCGCCAAGCAGCGTTCCCTTAATCCATTTTCGGGCATCATCCAAAACAGTTTCCGTAGCCTTACGAGCGATATTCGCGACGGTATTCGTGTCGCGCTTTTTCATCCAATTCTTGAACGCCGATTGCTCAAAGATGTGCTTAAATTGCGTATGGGCATCCGGGTGGATTTGCATGTCGCCCTTGGCGTAGATCGTTTTTCCGTCGATTACGCCGTTGTAATACCAGTTCGTGAAGGCAGGTAAATCCAGACTATCATAGTCCTGGTGTTCGCCCCATTTGAACGGCTTCAAAATCAACCGAGCTTTACCCTTGGGATTTTCAACATCGATCCATTTACCTTGCTGATTAGGCGAGACGATAGGCCTTCCGTCCGGCATTTGCCCTTTGCTCAAATTGTCCACGAACTTCCTCGCATTGAGAATGCCCAAGGCTTCATTCATGTAGTGGCCAAGAATAACGCTAGAATCGGTTGTTTCCGGTTCCAGTCCCATGCGCCATCCGTCAAAGAAAGTCGCCACAGAACGATTGCCAGCGTACTTAAACGATTGTTTGAGCGGACGGCTGGTAAAGTTCCTGATCGTGTCTCCTGTCGAATCCTGCTTCCAAAGATGGGTGATATAATTCTGAACCTCGCCAACAGGTATGCCGTACTTGATTAATGCATCTCGCGTCAGGGCAAAGTTCTTATTGATTCGGTTGGCCCATGAAATCTCATCGGGTGTCAGGGTCTTAGCGGCTTCAAGTTGCCGGATATATTCCTCATTCGCATCGTTCTTCGGCGCGGCCTCCACTTGCTTCTGCCAAGTGTCCAAAGTTTTGATGTCGCCACCCGCTTCAACGTAATGGGAGATGCCGCTGCGCCGGGTAGCGTTCGGAATGTCTTTCTGGAATGTCTTGACGGCCTTTTCAATCGTCTGAGTCTTGACCTGCTCATCGGCATTAAATGTGTTAACCGACCGCTGCAAATCTCCATATTTGCGCATGCCGAAAAGCTGATCTTTGAGTTTGCCACCTGTTTCTTTTAAAGCATCTTTTACGCTTGGCTTGCTCGCAAACAACGGCTGTCCATTCTCCTGAACGCTTTTTCGCATCGCGTCGTTGATGGGAAGTTTCCATATTTGCGTTCCCTCTTTGCCAAATTCTTTCTTCACTGCTTCAACTTCATCTGGAGGAATATTCTGCTTAAGTGTTTCGCCATCGGATTTTCTAACAGCTTCATACATTTCCTCGCCAAAGAGAGAGGGCATCTTTTTGATTTCTACTCCCTCATTAATTTTTGCCAGCTCAGGCTTCACCCCCCACTTTTTCGCGTACTTCTCCACGTACTGAGGCATGATCTTGTCGTAGAATCCTTTCATGCCTTCGCCGCCTACTTTGAGGTCGGTTCCAGTATAGTTACCAACGCGATCAGGTTGATCAAAAATCTTTTGAGCCAAATCCTTTCCGACATAATCAGGGAGTTTATCTTTAGGGACTGAACGCTCCAAAGACTCCATCGTTGAATGAGGCGTTTTTTGAACCGCAAGCTCGTATGTTCCGTCTGAGTTTTTCAAAGCCTGAACTAGATGTACCTGCTTACTCAAATCAAACCTATCGCCTTGAGTCTCGCCAGTCGTCCAACCAATCCAATCTTTGCCAGAGGCGATGGCGTCGTTGAGAGCCTTCCGGAAAAGGAACTCGTGCCATGTTTTGCGGAAAGGAGCGTCAGGAACGCCCTTAGGTTCCAACTTTTTTCCTGAATCATCAACTCCTAATGCCTCAAGTTCATCGATAATGTGATTGCGGCGATTCAAGTTTCTAACTTGATCGGCCATAGATTCCTTGTTTCTACTATCTCGAAGTGATTTAAGCTCATCAAGCAGCGGTTTTACTTTTGCTTCATCAATCGGCTTATTAGAATCTTCTTTATATCCCTTCTCCCTCCCAGCCTGATGCCGATCACTCTGCAATTCCTCAATCAAAGTTCCCGGTTTGCCTTCGCTATCCACGCGGTCATTGAGACGCATATGCGCCAAGTAATTCGGGACTTCGGGGAAGTGGGAGGAGACATAATTTTCCACGGCCATCTGTCCCTTTGACTTGGCCATCTTCTGCGCGGCATTGCGAGCTTCTTCCAATGTATCAAATGTCTTGGGTTCGCCGATATCCACCGCGTCTGGAGTGAGAGTCTGCAATTCAGTTTCTCCACCTTTGCCGTCATGAAAAAGCACAACAACGTTGCCAGAGGGAAGTTTTGCTTGCTCCATGCTATCTTGAATCTTCTCCCATTTAAGTGGGCCAACGGGAGATTCTTTTTTCTCGGGCAACGAAAATATCTGTTCCCTATAATTGCTTCCTCCGGGGAGTTGGTATTGCTCGTACTTTCCCAAATTCAAAACGGGCTTTTTAGTTTCAAATTCGTCGGGGTCAGCTAAGAAATTCTCCTCAATCTTCACCCTTCCCTCATACTCCAAGAACCTCTGCAAATCAGCCTTAGTAGAGGTCGGATGCTCTTTCAAGTAATCATCAACGCCGCTCCATTTCAATTCGTCGTCCTTGACGGAATTGCCCTTAAGCATGGCGCGAATCTGATCTGCGCTCGCCTTGTTTGGCATCTTCTCGTCAATGGTCTTTTCGAGTTGGGAAAAGAAGCCGTCGCGAATGGGGGCTGCAAAAGCTATGTTACCGCGTTCCTTGACAGGCCTAACAGATTCCCCTGCATCCTTCAAAACAGCCTCAATATTTTTGAGATACTGCCTTAGTTCAGAATGCTCGCCATACGTGCTTAGATGGGCCTTCACGCGCTCATAGAGGGCTTTCAGGTAGCGTATGAACTCTGGCTTTTTTGCAATCTCTCCTAAGGCATCTTCGGTGGCCTCTCCTAAGTGTTTCTTCTGAATGAGGCTACGAGTATATTCCTCAACAAAGGCTTGCTTTCGATTGGCGATTTCCTGCGGAGTAGTGCCTTTACTAGCGTCAATTGTATCTCCGTATTTAGCAATGAGCTGTTTGCGTTTTTCTTCTGGAATGGCGTCATGCAATACCGTCAAATCATGCTTATCCCTAAGTTGAAATTGAGCGTGGTGAATGACTTCTTCGCCTACCTTTTGGTGCATCAATCGTCGGATGTAGGTATCGCCTTGCTCAGTAGATTTGAATCCACTGTCAGAATCAGCCAGAACTTCGCTTAACACTTTCGGATTAACAAATATTTTTCCGGGCTGAGAAGGGTCTGCCCATGCGCTTGTATCATGTTGCTCAGAAAACTCCACTTTTGCCGTTTTGGGCAATTCATTTCCTAAAGCGGACACAATGCGCTGACGCAAGCTGGATTGCTCTGGCGTATCCTCGGCAACTGGAACCGCATTGTCTATGGGAGGGGCAACCTCAGTTTGGGGTTGTTCTGCAACAGGAGCAGAGCTTTCACCTTCCGGCAAAGTCCCGGGCTTGGCAACAGGCTGAGATTCCACGGCTTGACCTTCGGCGGTTCCGGTATCGGAAGCGGGTTGCTCAACACTGGTGGGTTGTGTTTCCGGTTCTTGCGGTGCTTCATTGGTTGCCTCGGTTGCGGGTTTCTCGGGGTCAGTGGAAAGTTCCTTCTCCAAATCGGAATTGAGATCGTCAACAGGATTGGCTCCCGGTGCGGGTTTTTCTCCTGAAACGATGTCCTTGGCGTCTTGGATGTCTCCAATGGTGGGAGGTTCGGCAGTCGCCGCCGTATTTTTCAGCAAGTCAGCATAATCCTGCTTAGCGCGATCAACATTGGCTTGAGCATCGGCAATCGCTGTCGCATCACCTGATTTTGTCGCAAGGTCAAGATTGGCTTGTGCCTGAACCTGAGCATTACCCGCTTCTTTGATTCGAGTAGCATTACCGGCAAAGGCTTTCATCAGTGTAGGTAAATGCACGATGGAAAAGAACGCCTGACCTAAAGCGGCATCCGTTACGCCTTGGGTTAGTTCGCGAGTGGGATCGTAAATCTCTTTATCGGCGGCATTTTCGGCAACCTGTCCAGCGGCTCCAAGTCCTCCTAGTCCAGCGGCATCAGCAGCAACATATTTTAAAGCCTCTCCAACAGTAGGACGATAGGTTCCAGCGGCAAAGCGTCCCGCATTTTCACCAAAGGCCAGATCGCCAGCCAATTTGGAAACGCCATCGAAGGCCAGAAATTCTCCTGTCGTCACGGCAGCGGCAACGCCAGCGGATTGCAAAGCCTGAATCGGGGCAGCCCCTTCATTCAAAGCATTATGATAAGTCTCTTGGCTTGCATCAGCGGCAGCGAATCCGGCCATTCCGCGAAGCCCAAATTTGCCCAAGGCTCCCGCACCGCCGCCAAGCACCATGGAACCGACATTGCCGACCATCTCTGGAATAGTATTGGTCACAAAGCCGCCAACGCCTGAGGGGGTTTCTGCGGTCACATTACGTTGCATCTGCTGAACTTTAGCCAAGCCTTTATCCAAGGCCGTAGAGCCCGGTTGTGTGCCAGTAAGACTATCCCAAACTGACGACGCCAATACCCCGGGAACGGTAAAAAGATGGCTCAAACCTGCCGCAAGTCCTTCGCCGGGGGCATGCTGTTGTTTGAGCAAAACAGGCAACTCTGGATTATAGGCTAGATTTTGCGCAGTTCCCCCAACTTGCGGAATTGGCTGACCATACATTTCAGACTGCTGTCCTAGCGTGACGGGCTTACCTGTTGGCCCAAGCGGAATCCCCATGCCAAAACTTTTCTGCGCCTGATCTTGAATGTAGGCATTGAACTGCTGTTGATTCTTTGCCGCCTGAACCGGAGTTTCTCCCTCAACCGTGGGCTTATTATTCGCATCAAGATAACCCTGCGTATCCTTCACCCAATTGCGAAAAACGAGTTGACCCGCTTCCGGAGAAAGGTTCCGATAAGCCTCCGTTTTTTGGATGTCGTCCCATTTAGGAGGCGCATCTGAATCAATCGGCGCGGGCGCAGGAGGAGGCGTTTCTGTGGCCGGTTGTTCGGCAGGGATTGTCAACATGTCATCGGCCATGACGGAAGCCTACTGACTTGGCGCAGTAGGGGCAAGAAGGCTGTTAATGTAGTTCGTGGCCTTGGCTTGAGGCGTGATGGGAATAGAGACATTGCCAACAGAAAGAGTGCCGTTGCCACCATTGGCTACTGCAACATTGTAATCCTGCAAAGCGCGGGCTTCTAAAGCTGCGCCTACCTCTTGCTTGATCAGCCCAGAAACAACCTTGGCACGAATGTTATTGCGAGCATCATTCAAGATTCGGGCAGCATTTGTGTTCACGTTATTTTGAGCACTCGTATCCGCACGGATACCGGCAATCTTTTCCATGGATTGAGCGCGAGTCGATTCGGCAAGAACGGTGGGGCTTGCTTCGGCGGTCGCCTTGGCCAGTTCCGTCTTCTTCGCCAAAATGGCCGCACTCGTCGCAGAATAATCCGGTTGGCCATTTGCGTCTCGAATTGGTTGCAGGCCCAAAGAATTGGCTTCCAATAGTGTCGAAGTATTTTGGTTTTGCGTGGCGAGGAACCTTTGACCAGCTATCGACGAAAGGCCATCGCCCTGAATTTTATGGAACTGCTCCACGGCTTGAGGCGTTTGAAAACCTGTAGGCGTCAAGGCAGATATCCCCTGAAAATCGCCAGCTGCTGCCAATTTGCTGACTTGATCCTGGACATCTAACAGCTTCGCCTGATCGTCAGTTTGATTGGTATTGGCCCGGGTTGCCATCAAAAGCTGTTGCTGGCCCAAGGCGAGTTGATTAGAGCGCATATCGGCTTGCGAGTTCCATGCCGTTTGCTGAAATTGCTGCGCCTGATCAGCCAATTCAATGCGCTTGCTTTCCAGACCTAGCGCCATTCGCGCTGTAGCCGTCCTCTGCGCCTCTTGCGCGATCTGATCGCGGCGATAGGCATCCTGTTGGCCCAAGGCTTGTCCTGCCTGAAATGGACGCACCAAATCAAGTTCGCCGGGGCCTGCCTGTAGCCATTCCGGGGCTGCCATTAGATCATCCCCATTAATGTGCCAATCCCCGCGCCGCCACCGCCGCCCGATCCACCGCCATAACTGCCGCCAATAGGGCCGGACGCGCCATTGCTTGAGGTGGAAAAAGCCTGACCTAACGAAGGATCGCCCAAATAGCTACCGGCAAGGGAAGCGACCATACTGAGGCCCGTGCGGAAAGCGTTGCCGAGCGGGCTATTGTTTCTATTGTAGTTCAAAGCTGTAGTTTTTGCGATCTCATTCTGACCTTGGATGCCAGCATTAAACTCTCCTGCCTGTAAAAATTGACCGGGATTCAAGAGGAAATCCGTGGGGTTGAATCGCTGTTGACTACGTCCCGAGATTGCCTCGGCTTCCTGACTTGCTCCAGTGGAAAGTTGGTTGCCGAATCCCACAAGTTGCAAGGCGTTGTTCCCCATGAATTGGTTTACTCCGGACATTCCATTGGAAGAAAATGCGCCTACGCCACGGCCAACCGCCGACTCTGCACCCTGCCGCGCTCCATCGTTCAAATACTGTTGAGCCCATGCAGGGAGAGCGGAACTATCGCCGCTCAAAAGGCCGTTGCCCAAAGTTTGGCGAGCATTAAGTCCCGTCAATGCGCCTGAATCAACGCGATTAATTCCCGCAATATCATTCGAGAGATTATTATTCGAGACGCTCGTGGACATCGTGTTGGCGATGTTCGTAGCCTTGCCGAAATCCTGGCCAAGGAATTGACCCGCGATGGCATTAGGATTGATCGTAGGCAGAACGGGGGCCGTTTGCGAACCACCGCCGAATATGCTCGCCATTAAATCCATAGACTAGATATAGTTGCTCGGGCCGATTTGACAAGCATCGTTTGCATTGAAGCGGGGTGTCTGGATAGTTCCGGCGCCCGACCACTTCTCGAGCTGAGCGTTCATCACCTGCATCGCCTTCGCCATCAATTCTGCCGCCTGTTGATCATTGTTATTTTCGCCCGCGTAAATCGATTTAGCCGCCCATTTGATTCCAGCAATTGAAGTCAGGCACAAATAATCGCGAGGCTTGATCGCTGGAATGTACCGCTGAGAAGCAATCACCTCTACGCTAGCACAACGCGGAACCGCTGCCGTATTGCACCATCCTGGGATCAGGGTGCGCCTGTAACTTGGATTCGTTTCTCCCGGCTCATACACCGCAAGAAGTCTTTCCAGATTCGTTACCGTATCCAGTTCTGTGATCCGGACAGTTCCATTGGTCACAGGCTTTTGCACGCCAACCCATGAAGTAACCGCATTGATCGTGGTTTGCGGCGTTGTGGAATTAATGGCAACAAATTCACCATCTACCCATCCTTCCAAAGAATCGTTTGTGCGGACGTAATTTCCCTGTCCATCGTAAAATTGCAGGAGGATTCGCGCATTGACCGCTTCCTGAGCCGTTCCATAGACCTTCAATTTCTTGGGATTTCCCAACCCGCAAACATCGGCAAAAGAAATAGCTTCGCGTTCATCGATTCCGTTTCCGCGAGAATAGGGAGCGTAGCCGTTTCCCCAACCTCCTGAGACACTTCCCCAGTTACCCCCATCGCACCACCCGCCATAATCAAGGAACTGATACCATTGATTATTGAGTGTGGCCGGGGCGCCATTAACGCGCATGGCTTCAATCGTCTCGATCTCGCGTGGCCATGTGATAAATCCTTGGTTGGCGCAGATGCGATACTTAATAGTCGTTCCAACCCAACGCCCCATGTTGAGAAGTTCTTCACAGGCGGCGTTAACATAGTATACGACCTTCGGCCCACTCTGATTCAAATTCAAAGTCTGCGCCACTGGCCCGGTCACATCCGCTAAAGTAAGTCGTGCGCTCATGGCCAGTAAATAATTTTGTAAAGGGCCATGTACGGGGAAAGGGTGTTATGCGCTTGGCTCCCGCCGCTTGATTCTGTGCTCAAAGAATTGGTCACATTACCGGGGCCACCACTTTGACGTGATGCCGGGGAACCAACTAAAGTGGTCGTATTAATGGAGTGCGTATGAGCGGGCATTTCTCCAATCGTAAGCAGATGCGTTTCTTCGCCGCCGACTTGGCCTTGAGTAAAGACTGTTCCTGTAACTGGACTAGTTCCTGTTCCCAACGTCATCCGTCCTTGCAGATTAGGCGTCGTCAATGGGCCGTTATAAACGCCCGTGATGGCTGCGCCGTTGCACAGATACCACGGGGCCAAAATCGAGCCGATGGCACCAAAAAAATCCACCACCGTTCCGGGAAGAGTTGGGAAGAAAGTAGGGCTGACCGCCGTCCATGATCCATTGGCAAACGTGTACAAACCCAAAATCTGATTGTTGCCGTCCACCTTCACCCAAAGTTGATCGCGCTCATCCGGCCCCGGCGCTGTAGTTTGCATCAAAAACCCGGAAAAGCCACCCGGAAATGATGCCTGAGTCTTGGCCGTATAATCGTTATAGCGGGCTTGCTCGCTTGCATAACAGGGAGCGGGGCCAAGCGAACCGGGCGTTAGAGTGATTGGGATTGGCATCTGAATTACAAGTTAAATTTTTAAGCTGAAAAGTCGAGTCATAATAAGCATTCTTTTATAGCGTCAAGTTCACTGCCACGGTTCCGGATGTGGCCACTACCGTAAAGGCGTTATCGGCATTCCATCCCATGAAAATAAAGCCGCCGATACCGTAGGTTTTATTTCCAAGATTAATGGTGCTCGAGAAGGTTCCGGCGAATGGCGAGTTAGTCATATCTGACCAATTGGCAGAGCCTCCACCGTTAGGCGAAGAAGCTCCAATATGCCAACCCGCATGAGAAGCCGAGACATTACCAGAATTGGTAATTACATGACCACAGGTGCACGCCGCTCCAAAGGTGGCGCGAATACCATCGTTCAAAGGGGGATCGTCCCACGTTCCCGCCCCAAGATTGGTATTCATGTTGAGACTCGTAAAGGCATTGTAGATCGTCGCACCGGTCAAATCCGGAGCAAAAGGCGTTCCGCCATCGATGGAGATAATAAAAGAACTCAGACCATTTTTGTATCCGCCTGATCCAGGATGCGTAAACGAAACGGAGATTGCCGCAGCCACGACAATGGTCAAAGTTCCGTTTCCACTCCCGCAAGTATTGGTGGCCGAAATGGGGATTGAGTAGGTCGTTAAAGTGGCTGGAACATTTCCAGAAATTATACCCGTGGTTGTGTTTAAAGATAAACCAACGGGCAGACCGGTTGCGCCGTAAGAGGTAGGAGTGTTGGTTGCCTGAATCTGATAATTAACTGCGCCGCTAGGCGCAACCTTTAGCGTCTCACTCGTCACCACAGGCACGAGACTAGAGCATTTTCCAACCTGCAAAGCGGCGAGGTAATTGGCAGCCCGTGCGTCTGCGTCAGCTTGCGATATCAAACTAGAAAACTTTCCGGACGGACAATAAAGAATCGGCCCGTCAAAGCAAGGGGGACACGATAATTGTTGTGGAGCATTGAGCCATATCATGGGGCACGGAAAAAATGGCGTCTCTGCCACTCCAAAGACTGGCGGTAAACATCCCGTCACCACAACAGGCCCATATCCACCACTCATGGCTTCCTCCCCGTCGTGCGCTCGGGCTGTAGGTAGGCGAAGGTGCGCAGTCCCTTGATACGGCAGCGTCCCTGCCATTGGATGCGAAAACGAAAATCATATCCGCAGGTCAAAGGATAATCAGTCTCTGGGCTGTCGTTCTCGGATGGTTCCGTAGGTGATGCTGCGAAAGTTTCCTCCGGTTGCTGTAATCTGACTCGAGATCGGTATTGAGGAGGAGACGTCACTGGCACTTGGCAAAAGGTAAAGGCATCTCGCGGGATCATCTCGCCACAAGGCTTGCCATCAGATTCATTGAAAGTCTGCCAATTGATCCAGAAAGGATATTGATCAGGGGAAAACTTCACATCGAAATCAACGCTGCCCTGCAATTGGTCAATCCAGAGATCGGCTCCAATCAGTTGCTTGAGTGCGGTCAGGCTTTGAAAATTATAGGAACCGGTCTCAATCCACGAAAGAATGGGGCACGAACCATTGTCAAAAGAGGAACTGTAATCCTGGCTCAGAGAAGGCAGGAGTTCCCAAAGTTGATTACCATTTTCTTCATCCCACACGGTCATAAAGCAGCGTTCGGTAGGGCCAAAATAAGTCTTGGTAATTTGCGTGATGTTGATGCCCGACCAAATGCCGTCGTAAGACGGTTGCGGGTCTTGAGAATAAAGCGAACCGGAATAACGATTCAACGTCGATAGGAGATCAAAATCCAAGACGGTTAGTCCCTGAAAATACCAGCCTGTAGTGTTCTGCCTTTTCTGGGGAGAACAGGTCATGAGAAGGCGATTATCAAACCAAACTCCGCTCACATATTTGAGCAAGTCCCGTGTATCGAAATTGAGTATGTTACTGACCTCGCGGCTTTGAGGGGTATTGCCCCAGGTCGAGAATTGACGCCGCGCCACGACAAAGGAACGGATGCCATCCTGTGCCCGATACCACGTATCATTGTTCACGTTGACCGTTGACTCTTGGCCAGTAGCCGCACCGCCAATGAGCCCATCCTGTTGAAAATTGGGCGTTGTCGTCCAGTCATTACGGGAAACGGTGATATTGACGGTAGAAATCAATCCGCTAGCGGTATGCAATTGGAGTGGGCCTTGACCAATACTGGTATCGATGTTGGCTCCAAAGATGAGAGCCGTGATCGGCCCTGCTGTGGTGGGAACGGCAAAGGCGTCCTTCTTAAGTTTGACCTCAGTGAAAGAAATCGCGCTATTCGGTTTGGCCGCGTTGAGAATGTCTCCCGCTTCCACTTCCTGACCGCGTACCAAGAAAAGGCGTCCATAGCCGCACGCCATCGCCGTTCCTGTGGGAACTTCCCCACCTTCGATATTCGACCGGCGCAGAACCGCACCATCATAAATGTAGGGAGCATCAATCCCGTCCTGAATCACCAAGAACGAATCGGACTGGCAGAACCAAGCCTTGGGAAGAAGGGCATCATTAGGATCGCCGGGAAGGGTTAAATCCACCACAGATACAATCCCCATTGAGTTAGTAGACAATTGGTAGATATGGCCTGAGATGGAGACGAACAGTTGAGGACTCGTAAATCCTAGTGGTACGTACCATCCGGCTCCCTGAAAGACGCCATTGATGTAGGCGTTTTGGGTATCTTCATCCTGAAAAGACAGGTTGAAGCGCCTCCAACCGGGACGATTATTCAGGTAACCTGTCCGCATGGTAGCGTTCATGGCGAAGGCTACCTCTGATCGAGGAAGCAGATTAGTAGCCGAACCCCCATTCATGCCGCCTTCCAGCGACGTGAAACCATCAAAGACACGGCCTTGGTCGAGACCGTTTTTCATGCGCTCCCGGTGATAAACCAAATCTTGTCCGTGGCGTCGTAGTATAGTGACAAATAACCGTAATCGGTATTGATGACCTTGGACGGTGAGCCTTGGATGGTATCACCGGCACCGGCAAAAACGGTGATGTTGTTGGAAGAGGCCGTTCCGGATTCATCCTTGATCGTGATTTGGCGGCCATCCGTTGGGGCCACGGCGAGGGTTTCGGAAAATGCCGATGCCAAAACGACACCGATAATCGAATCCGTCGCTTGCATGGTATCCGGGGAAACGGTTGCCCGTCTCCGAGTTGTACTGATCTGCGTAACTGGATTGGCCCAATTCATTCCTGTGGCCGCAGCCGAATTTGCCGTCAAAACCTGGCCATCACTACCGATCCCCATGCGCACGTCATTGGAGGCATTCCGGACGATGATATCGCCCTTGGTTGTCGTCAGCGTGACTGAGGAATAGGGGATCGTAGGTAAATCAGCCAATAGCAATGCGCGAAAAGTAGGGGCTCCGGAAGCTCCATTAGGAGAAACCCAAACCCTGTTTTGCAACTGAGAAGCCAGCGTGAAAGACAGTATCCCACTCAAAGTCACAGGCGAACCTGATACGGTAAAAATTGCCGGGGCCGATAAACCCACGCTCGTGACACCGCCTCCTGCCGAGCCCGCTGGGCCCACTAATCCACCGGGAGTAACGGGCTGAACGGAAGCAATGACGGTTCCCGGGGCTGCGTTTCCCGTGTAGCCCAAGTTATTGAAAATAACATCGGTTGCATCCTGAATTGATGCCACCAAAAAGTAGCCCGCAGACTGAACATAGACCACCTGACCTGTCGCCATCCATGCCGTGGACAAGACAGCAACCGCAACTGTGGCCGATACGGCTGGCATAGTGAAAGCAGCATTTGTTAGGGTAAAGGCATTCGCGCCCGTTCCCGGTGCACCATTCGCGCCAGGTTCGCCCTGAGGGCCGGGAACAACGCCTTGTGGACAAGGAACCGTGGAAGGCTGGCCAAAGGCCGTTCCTGCGCACGGTAGACAACTGCCAACCCCGTTCGGTTGAGGAAGGATATCCACTTAACCGCCTCCCATCAGCCGTTGCTGTAAACTCATCGGGGGAGCGGAATCCGTCGTATCGTTGTCAGCCGCTTCATTGGTGTCCATGCCCGTCTTGGGCGCACCCTCAAGCGGTTCGTTATCGATGGCCACAAGCTGACATTTGTTCCCAGACTTAATCAAAAAAGTGGCCATGGCCTGAAAGGTCTCTCCTGTCTCTACCCCATCGGGAACCATGACACCATCCGGCAATTTAAAAGTGGGACTTGCCATAAAATTTATCCTTTCACCAGAAAACCCCGATGGTTCTTAGGCCATCGGGGTATCTTGAGTTATTACTGTTTACGTACCCGAGCAACTGCCGTAGGTAGTCACCACGTTGCAGCAATCGGTGTTATAAGTCACCGCGCAGCCGAGGTGGACAATGACAACGCCGTAGCGTTGCTGTGCCGCCCACGAGCCAACGAGGATTTCCGAATAGAACCAACCGGCGTTCTGCAACGGAGCCCGCGAGGTGTCGAACTTGATGAACCGCAAATCCCCCATGTATCCATAGGGATTGAAGTCAATGTTACCGCCCGGGTCTGCCGCTGTATCCGGGTAGGACACGTTGTAGACATCGTCGGTGTAGAACATCGACACCCGGTAAGGAGCGCGGAAATACGCCGGGTTGGCAATATCTTCCGTACCACTATCCGCGAGGATGGTGATGGTCGCTGGGATGATGTTGTAATTCGCGTCCAACGCCAGCGCATAAGGATCGACCTGATAAGCGACGTTGCGAAACACCTGCATCGACCCGAGACCTTCGAGCAAACGCATGTCTTTGCCCTTGCCCATGTCCGCATACTGGAACGTGGAGAAGTTGCTGACATCCCTCATCATGTCTTCTGCCGTGACCGGATCAGTGACAAACTCATAGTTTTGCGCACCGTTGATCATGGAGATACCATTGACGCCCTCGGCATTGAGCCAGCGGGCAATCTGATTGGCCAAATCCTGATTCATCTTGGACGTAGGCTTGATCGCCGGATTGAGCCCAAGATATTCCGGACAATCGGTGATCGTACCCGTGACGCCCGTCGTCGGATCGGTCGGGGTCGGATTAGCTCCGGACAGGTACAAGGCATACGCCATGGCGCCCTGCATCTTGGAAGGATCGCCCACCGTATGAGTAACCACGCGATTAAAGAGATCGTTACCCGGGGTGGCATAGACTTTGGTCGTGCACAGCCGGACATACTCATTCCGCTGGAACGAGGCAATCTGCTGCCCGATCTGCATGCCGTAACCTTCAAACTCGAGTTCCAGGTCGCCGAACGGATCGAGGGACTCGTTAAAGTCCTTCGCGCTGAACGAGCGGCTCTGAGAACCCCAATTGAACGTCGTGATACCGCGAGTCAGGTAACCGCGGTTCAGGTTCACAATCGGAACGCATAGCGAGTTATTCGCCGGGGTGCCAATTGGTTGACCCGACACAATGTTATCCGCTGCGCTGCCAGAGCCGTTGGAAGGCGTGAACACCTTGGCCGGAACCAACTCGCCGCCGCGCTGACGCGAGGCTACCCGGCGCAGAGGGCTAGGCCCAAGGTGCATCGGATAAGGCGTGCGCTTGATACGCGAGTACCACCAATTCTGGCGGAATGGTTGAAACTTGAGAATGTCCTGCACAAACGTGCCCGGGGGCTGCTTCGCCAAGACGTCGATGAAATAATTGCCGGAACAAGGAATTCCGGGATTATACGGGGGTGCATCAGGAAAACCTGACGGATTAAAGGGGGCTGCCATAAAATTTATCTCCAATAAACAAACATTGACCAAGTGTAGTTCCTAAACTCAAAGAGCTAAGGCACCCAGTTTTATTTGCCATCGGGGATTTGGCTTTACACCCTCAGTTCAAACCGGTTTCGACCGGCTGCGCTGTTGAACTATGACCTGACTGATACTCTACTGAATCGGTAGAGTCAAACTTTATTTTGCATTGGGCAGATCACAACTTGTAGAGCATGCTCGCCATCTCCGCCCGAGGCTCATCCTCCGGTTCCTGATGGTCGAATTTTACCAAAGCCAAACGGAATGACGGCGTCCCTGCTGTTCTCATAATGCCAGAGGTTAGCGTACCCTTCCAGTCCCATTCGGACGGCCCTTCTGGAAGTCGGACGTAAAGTACCCGATCTCCGGCCTTGGAGGCATCGTCTATCCTATTCATTTTGCACCACGATACATGGTCGTAAAAAAGGAAGAACGAATCGCCTTCTGTCTTTGAGCAGGTCGCATCCTGTCGCGTTTGTACGGGAAAAGAAATTTCAGCCCGCGCTTTGTCGCTGCATTGAAGACGGGGTTTAGGTAGACGGTCAGGCTCATGCTTCCTCGGTTTTAATCAAGGTATTCATCGTAATTGTAGTCAGTTCCCCGAACCTGCCGTAAGCTGTATGGTAGCTCATTCGCTCTAGCCCCTTGTCCGTGAACATTGTTACCACGGGATTTTCTTTCATGTTCTTCCGGTGGAGGACTTCTGTTTTTTCACAGTTATCATCGAGCCACTTGTGGATTTTAGCCATTACCGCAGAATTAAGACAGCGAGAACTCATGCCCAAACTGTGGACTTTATCTCTGAAACAATCAAGGGTAAACGATATGAAGTTACGAGACAGTGCATATAGAACAGACGGCCCTCTATCCGGGATCGGGGGTCTACCGCCCGGGGAGGGTCTGGCCCTCAGAAAAGCATTCTTTTTTATTTTCTTGGCCTTGACGCGCGCGGACTAGCTCTGAGTGATGGCGCACTCGCGAACAACCCAATCATCTCGACGTGATCTTCATAACCCGTTGTCAATCGACAATCGTTAGGCACAATATTGGGTATGTAAAACCTGACACTGTTGAATACCAACTACTTATCTAAAATCTCTGGCGCATTCTCACTTGTATTAGGTTTTTCGACGGTCACAACCTTCGCATCAAACACCTTCTTAACCGGCTCAGCGCTCCCCAAATGGAACGAGAAATGAGTGTTAGCCTTGGACTCATCGCCTAGACCCAGGTTGCGGCGTTGGATGTCGTCAAGGGTCTTTAAAGCGGTGGCGACTTCGGGGGCTGAATGCTGTTTCTTGAGATCAAGAGTGGAGAAACGGTCAATCAGCGTACTCACAGCATCATGAATCTGTGCCTGATGAGCAGAGACGTGAACATTGACGGCTGTTTGGGTTGCAACCTGTGATGCGTTGTGAGGCATCAGGTTTTCATCTGCGATCTTGTCAGCTATTTGGTCAATAACAACTCTCTTCTCTGCAGCCCATTTGTATCTTGAAGACCAAAGTCGAATCGTGCCCTCTTTAACGCCAGTCTCGCGGCTAATGCGCCGGACTGTAACCCCGGCGATGAACATGCCCTTGGCGTGTGCGCGGGTCTTAGGATCAATGTGCTCGATAACTGCGCCCATGTTTGGACTCAAGCACTTAGGACAAGATTAGTCAACAGGTTTGCGCTTTGAATCGTGTAGACTCCGAGCTTCCTCCCTGTCGGTCGGAGGGTAAAGGACATGACAAGCTAAATCAAGCAAATCGAGTATACTTTAAAGGTATGCTCGAATCTGGTTGAAAAAGCTTGACGATTGATTACCTTTGAAGCCGAAGCGGAACGAGAGTGAGCGGAGGCAGATGAGCGCAGCGATTAGAGTTTGAATTTGCCGATGACTTCGCGCTCAGTTAGTTGGAACCAAGCTTTCGGGTTGGCCTTGAGCAAGCCGAATTGAAGCCAGTCATTGGAAGGAAGAGGGATTTGTTTCATGGAGCTGATAATGGCTAAAACACTAGTTTAGGTCAATTCTCCTCTAAAACCCCTCTCCACAATGCCCTACAGCGCACGATCTTAAGTCGGGCTAGGTACGACTACCTTGCCAAAATCAATCTTGTTGATGACAGGAAAATCCGTCGTCCAGTTCCCGTCGATCCAATGAATGGTCAGTTGACATTGAGAACATCCACTTAACGGTGGATTACAATCACAAATGGAGGTTCCGGGAGAATGGAGACCGTGATAATTTGAGGCTTGGCAATAGAGACCGGGTTGTTGTTCGTTCATGATTCTAATACCATTCAGCCTGAACAATTTTACCAGCTTCCCCAGAAGCTTTATGCCAAGCTCTTCCAAGTTCGATAGGTTTGTTGCCAAGAGTTAAAGTCTTCGGAAGATCAATCGTGCCTCGATAATCGTAAGCCCTGACTTTCCCTGCGTATGAGAACAAGGCGAGAACATGAATGGTGGGTTCGGATTTCTCAACCCATCTTACTCTCAAAACATGTGCCGATATACCTGCAAATCTCAAGCATTCTGCGGTTATAACAGCTGTTGGAGCGCATGTGTTAGGAAGGGCTTTCATTGCACGGCCCATTGATAGCGAGAAATAATTTCGCGTGATGCTCTATACCATCCCCATTTGTCGCACTTGATGTTCCATTCGTCAGTATCGATTCTAAATGCCCGATCAAGCATCTTGCCGCCTTGGCATTTAATACATGACAAGCTTTTGTTGTCGGTTGATATCTCGTGTAAAGGCTTCATTGGCTTTCCATCCTCTCCTTATACCTCGTCCTAGTCTGCTCATATTCCCTCAAATAAGCCAAACACTCCTCCTTCTGATAGATGGGATGAAATGGGTTTCGCTTAACCGGCCTTCCGCACAGATGATCCAAGGCATCGTGATAGGCAGTTGTGCGGGCAGCGCATTGCAGGGCCTGGGTTCGGAATCGGTTCATAAATCGGCCTTTCTAAACGCCTCTTTGACCTCTTCAAATGTGCGATCTGGCATATCATTCCACCAAGGCAACTCCTCGTCAGGATAGCCCACAATCCTCATAATTTCATTGTATTTGGCCATGCGATGATCTGGATAGGTTTTAATGATCCATCCCTTCGCGCACCATTTGCATGCCGAAGGATCATCTACATCGCGCTCATTCCCGTTTTTGTCTAGGGCATAAGCTTGCTTACACCAAGTCTCCTCCCCAATCGCCTCGTGGATTTTCATTTTAGTAACTCCTCATTCCCATGAAATTAGTTTTGGGCTCGGGCTTCTTGAATCTCCAATGGGCTACGCTTCGTGCTCCGAATTTTTGAGCATGGTTCCCATTCCAAGAAGCAATTACCCACCGTAATTCAGGGTCTATCTCTTTAATTACGAGCGAATAGAGGGCGTTTCGATAACCAGCAGTATGTCCCATTCTTTGACGCTGAATCTCGTAAACAATCATTCCCGGCTTTAATTTATTTGATATCTTCATAACTCCTCTCAGCACTTGGGTTGGTTAAGCAAAATGGGCCATTAGATGCCAATCCGGTTCTTGGTAAGCTATTCCATGCTCTTGACAGAATCCCTTGAGCCGGTGCGTCCAATATTCTTTATTTAGCTCCATTGGCTTGATCTTCGCCGGACTCTCCCAATATGCAGTTTGAACAGTTTCTTTGATGGCCAGGAAGTGACCCTCAAAGTCATATCCATGCCACACCATTTCAAACAAGGAATCTTCCTCGTCGATTAGCTCCGTGATCATGGAAATTAAATCCGAATCTACGTCCTCAAGATTAAATCCCCATGCTATCTTTGCGTCTGCTGATTGTCCCATATTTACCTCTCCGTTTCTAGTGTTTGGTTGGTTGAATCTACTTCGTTGATGGCCCGCCCGATGATTTGCGGGATCGCCGGGACCACGGCGTTACCCAGTCCCTTGAGTCTGTCCACCCGATGGGAAATCCCATGAGCCACTCGACCCACGAGGGATTCAATGCCCCAGATTCGGTTGAGACGCTCTGACTGAGCAGGATCTGCTTCCCCTTCAATTGCCTCCGCTGGATCGCTCCCGAACCAAGATGCCCACGATCTCGGTTGTCTTGTGCGGAAGGGGTCGGAAACAATTTCTTCACTGCCACTTGGCTTGCTAATGTCGGAGTATTCCGATTCGCCTCCGACTTGGCGTTGGTCTCCTTGGCGTTGTGCGCCGTAGGGGTTGGCCAAAGCTTGACCGCACTGCTCAACCCCAATCCCGAATTTGCGGACGCTCCTGGCTTGTTGGCAGGACGATGCTTGACGTTCGCATTCCCATTCGGCGCATCGGGCATCGTGTCTGGCGTGGGCAATAATCCAGAGCCTGTCTCGACGATGGGGCGCACCAACGGCGCAAGCCGGTATGCAGTGCCAGACGAGATCATACCCGAGCGCGGCCAATCCACCGACGTACTGTCCGAAAGCTCTTCCCCCATCCAGATTAAGGATTGCTGGCACTTGTTCCATGAGCACCCATCGGGGTTTAAGAAAGCCAACGGCTCGCAAGAAGCTCGGGTAAAGATGCCTTTCATCGCTAGTTCCACGCTGCGACCCGGCAACGCTGAAAGGTTGGCAAGGAGGTGATCCGATAAGCACATCAACTGGCTCCGGATTATTCTCACAGAGAGTTGTGATATCACCATAGATAGGCACTCCAAATCGCTCTCGCAAGAGAGCTTGGCACCATGGCTCTCGTTCACATTGCCATTTGAGTTCCCAGCCGCATTGGTCAAGGCCAAGTTCCCAGCCTCCGATTCCGCTAAATGTTGTTGCATAAGTCATACTCCCTCTCCCCCCGCCAAAGCGGGCTTGGTTTTCGTGGTGGTTGGTCATAATTATCCCTCAATAAATCGTGCGTGCGCTCCGTCAAAAAGCCATGGAATATCCATTTCTGGCCCTCGTCGGCTCGCTACAATATCTCCAATGAGCTGACGCATGCCGTTAATGCGTGTAGCCGGATTAGGCTCACTCAAAATCATCACAACATCAGCATCCTGGGCAATGGCTCCCGTTCCTCTCAGATTGGCCACAGTGGGCCGGTTATTTTCTTTGCCCTCAACAGACTTGGTATTCACCTGAGAAACGAGCCCAATAGCTAATCCGGTCTCCATTGCCGTCGTCTTGATGATTCGCATGTTTTCCTCTAGTTCTTCGTGGCGTTTGAGGTGGTAGCTTTGCGATGCTGATTGCAAAAGCTGAAAGTAATCGATGATCAGGAACGAGTCGCCTTGCCGCGCTCGTTCTCTCGCAAGAGCGCGAAAGTCACCAATTCGAAGTGTGGGCTTGTCGTAGAACGAATAAGGCCAATCCCGAGCCCTGACCACCTGCTGAAAGAGAATGTCGCACCTTTCCGGCGTCAGCGTTCTTTCTTCCAAAGCATCGCGAACGATGCCGGTGACGTTGGCCATGATCAGCCGTTGCAAATCGTCCTTATCCATTTCGAGCGAAACAAAACATCCGGCAAACTTCTGTTGCCACCATCTGACGGCGATGTTGAGGGCCAACGTAGACTTGCCATGCTTTTGGACGGCAGCAATGACAAAGACCTGGCCTCCCCTAATCTTGATCGCGTCATCCATTTTGCGGTAGCCAGTAGGCAAAACACGTCCCTTGGTTTCGTCGCGGGGCTTGGACATGGATTCCATGAACTCATCCCAAGGCGCGGGGCCTGAGATTAGTTCGATGGTTGTGCCGCAGGTCAATTCATCCAAAAGCTTCACGGCCTTATCGATGTCAGGCTGTTTCTCTTCCTCATGGTTTTGAGCTAAGAGAACAAGGTTGATGCCGATTCGCTGTGTCTCGCGATCCTTGGCCTTTGACTGGATAATCTTCACGTAGGTAGTGATGGAAGCGGGAACGCCAAACGAGGTCATTGCTGACACAACGTCATTCATGGCATCTCGGTTGGAATTTAAATGCACCGCCTTAAGCTTCTGCGTGACCGTCAGCACGTCAATTGCCTTGTTCCCTAACCACATGGAGGAAATCACGGCAAAGAGGCTTCTGTGCGATTCTACGAAGAAATCAGAGGTTTTGAGGATTCCGACGACATGCGGACACGTTTCGAGCGGTTGCACGATCATGCTAGCCAAAATGGCTTTTTCACAGTCTTCGCTGTAAATAGGTAGTTCCTCGATGGTCATGGGAGATTGAGGGGGGCGATGTCGGTGGGCTTGGGAAGGATGGGGCGGGGAGGCGCTGAGGGCTTGGGGGAGAAGCCGTTTTGCTTTTGGGATGGCATCCACCCCGCGGCTTTCCATCCGCGAATAGTTGCCTTCCAATCTTTGATTGCCGCCTTTCCGTTAAAAAAACCAGTTCCAACCCACTTGAACCAAGTGGATTCGCCGTCAGAACTTGGAAGTCCTAGCGAAATACAAAATTCCTCGACCTCAATCTGAGAAATTGGCCGAGCCTTACTTTCTTTTCCTTCTTCTACCTTCTTACCATTCTTGTTAGTGCTCACTTGTTGCTCGGTTGTTGCTCGGTTGTTGCTCACTTGTTGCTCGATTGGATGCTCGCTTTGTTGATAGGTATTCCAGTTAAGTATTGTTATTAAACGGTTTAGATTTGAACTTTGCTGCTCAATTTGGTGCTCGGATTCGAGGGTATTCAAAATTCTCTCCACCTTATTTCTCTCCACCCTGCAAAAACTTTCAATCGATTTTCTGGATGTAATTAATTGTCCGGGCTTAAGTATAGTGTCTACTCCTTTGAAGATCATGCGGTAATCTTTGTGTGTCGCGTTCAGCAAAAGAAATGTCCAAACTTTCAGCCAATCACCGTCCTTGAAGCGGGGATGCTCCAAGAAACGGCGATGTAATTTTATCCAGCCATCGTTCATTGTTCGGGGTTTTCAACCATGAACTTTTTAGCGAGCCTCAAATGTTTGATAAACTTTTCGAGAAAAACCGGATGGATTAAAACAACGGATTCATCGTGTATTCCAGTTTGTTTGATTACAACATAGCCCCGATCATTCGCACAAACTTCCGTCATGTCCTGTTCTGGCAATATAAAAGTTGGACAACCGGCTTGTGATTCTTCTGTCATTTTATCTCCGCTCTATCCTGCCGACTCGTGTGTTGCGGGCGAGACAGAGCAAGGCACAGAAAGGCCAGGATGTCATAGCTGCACGAATCGACAGGATGGAATTGAGTTTTCATAATGCCCGCAACGGCTTTTCTACTTTCCTTTTCTACCCAAAATCCCTTCGCGGATCAAGTTAAATTGGTCTCCGCGCAAGGCTTGGTTTCGTAGACCCAGACCCAAGGATTACTTTCCCAATCGTGCCCGCCCTTGGCGTTGATGGAGTCCCAGAAATTGGCGTAAGCAGCTTTGATGTACGGTCTGCCATCAAGGTAAAGACCTTCAGCGTAACAGTCGTCAATGCTAATGTCCTGAACCCGCTCCACCCTCACATCGACAATCTCATCCAATCCCCGCGACATTGACCGGAGCATGTGCATGGCTGGCATGCCGCGCCATCCCTTCACGAATTTCCATTTCGAAGCCAAGGCGAAATCTTTCGACGAAAGAATAGGGTAATCTTCCTTGCCATCGGCTTTGTAACGAATGGCCATAACACGACGATCCCCATCACACTCGATGCCGCCGTAATCAAACGCCTCCTGCCAGTACTGGCGGTCGCCGAGGTGGCCTCGCGGGGCCTTCTCTTTGAATATTGTCGTCATTACGTAACTGTCCGTTGACGCAGTGTGGCAAGTGCCGATAAATTTACTCCCGCAGTAAATATCATCTCGTCCGTCAATCTTGACGCGAGACGGTTGCGGTTTCATCACGCGCCTAGTCTGATTTTTAATGCCTCTTATTTTAGCCACAATCATCTGTGCGCTGTACGGACAAGGATATTCTTTCACGACTCCTCCTTTGGCGCGTCGGGAAGGGGCTTGTAGTGGGTGATATCAGCCAGACCAAATGAGGCTCCTCCAATTACGTGCATTTCCGACAATTTGTTTAAAACTAAATATTTGGTGAGGCGACACACGGGATCAAATGTCATTTTCTTTTTCACTTCTAAAGTGACTGGAATCCACCTTGGCGCGACAGCATCGGCGACGGCTTGTAAAGCTGGCCTATGTGCAGCGGCATACGCACCATCCAGCCCATTATAAATTCGTTCCAATTCCTCAATCGTCTTCATACCCCGTCCTCCTGCTTGAAGAAGGAGTGTGGCGCATAGCGATCGGGCGAATACTCCCAATTTACTAAGTCTTTCTCCCCTATTGTTGATGGTTTGCCATAATAATTAAAGTAGCCTATTTGCAGTGAATGCTCGCCAATTGCGTAAACAGCCAGCCACACGTTTCCGTCCTTTCGCTTCACCCAAAACACCGGCGGCAGCTCATCAACGCGGATCAGGCGTGGTTTCGGTTGGGGCTTGATGCGGTGAAGAAGTATCCCATCCGGTCTACTAAATGCGGGAGTTTTTCCTGCCTCTAACGCACGCCAATGGCCACTGTAGAAATATTCGGTTGCTATTTGGGGATCAGCGGCCAGCGCAATCAACGCCTCGCCCGTCATCTTCATTTCTTCATTTGTCATAAATATCCTCTATTTGGTTGTTACTTTCAGTCCATGCTTTTCGGCCCACTCTTTCATTGCCGGCATTACTGGAATTGGCTTATTTTCTTCGATGCTTCCGCTCTCGGTTATACCAGTCGAAAGCATGATGGGGCGCATCCGACAAATCCCCTATTCATCGATCAGTAAATTCATTGCCGCCTTTAATTTCGGATTGTCACACTGATCGTAATTGTGAAGCATCTGCACGAGGAAAACGGGACACGCTTTCTTGCCACAAGGACAAGTATCGCATTGTGCATCCAGTTTTTCTCCATCAGTTCCATTTGAAAAGTAGGCCATAAGTTTCTATTGAGTTAGTTTCTCTATTGTGATTTGGTTAAAGTATCTCGATCAATACGCCTTCTTCTTCGGGCGTTGCGACTTTGATTTGTTGGACGGAAAGCTTAATTGCATCGTGGTTATCGTCGGTGATAAATCCCTTGTACCGGAGCCAATCAATTTCGTACTTAGGGCAACAATTGTCGGCGTCCTGAGGTCGTCGCGTGAATTGAGAAATGCGGACGTGAGGGCGTTTTGAAGCTCGCTTTTGTACTTCGCCCTGGCCCAATGATTCATCGCGAAGAGGCGGTTTAGCGATGGGAGCTTGTGGCCGGGTAGCCATAATCGGATTGGTTTTTCCATAACGCTGTTGAGTAACCTGCTTTCTATACTTCTCGGGTAAGTCTTGGATGTTCATGGGATTACCAGCCGGGGGTTTTTTGAGGGGGTGGGCATGGTTATTTATCTCCGCATTCGGTGGCTGCATCAGAACTTTCATCAATCAACTCAGTGGATTCGTTGTGTGAGGAGAGGAGTAAATCGACATCAACGTTCATTACCTTCATCGCGTTCGCCAACCTCTCCGCATCCTTCTCCGCCTTCTCCGCCCGCTCGTTTGCTTGGGCTAGTTGCTGGCGAAGGTCGAGTATTTCTTTATTTCTTTCTTCGATGCTTTGCTCGTAACGAATCAATCGAGCTAAATGCCTCTCCACGGCGGCTGAGGCTACGGCTTGGAGGCCGCTTCTTTTGGCTTCAACCTTTGCCCGGTTACTATCGTTATGTTCATTGAAACTTTTAGTCCATCCGGCGTTATATGCATCGAAGTAGATGGTCTCCCAACTCTTCTCCCCTTCTGATGGCGGGGGAGTCAAGCTGACCTTGCAAAGAGCCTCTATGACTTCCAAATCCTTTTTGGTTACGGTTTGTGTTTTCTCTGGTAAGCTATATGACTTTTGATAAGTTTTTTTGAAAATATCAGGCTTACACGGATAGTATTCTCCATGTACGCCACATATAATCCAATCACCGGGACTAACGACATGACCGCCCTCTAAAGTGGGACACCAACCAAATTTATCGGGATCGATAGCATGAATATCAATTGGATGGCGTGGATCAAGGTGCTCCACCTTTTTATGATCCCCATGCTTAAACCACTGAATTGCCTCAATGATAACAGGGAGCTTCTGGTAAAGATTATCAGTCTTGACGCTAGGCGCGGGAGTCGAACCTGCGCTGGACGTTCCACCCTTGATGGTGGAATCGGCAGTTTGATTGTCTTTCATAGGTGTGACCAACGCTTTCTATCTCGAATCATTGAGATTAGTCGTTTGCTAACGCCGTATTCTTGGGAAAGAGATAAAAGAGATCGTCCCTCGACTAATTGCAGGCGAATATTCACAACCTGGTATTCAGAAAGCTTGGCCCTTGGGTTCTTTGTTCCCGTATTGAGAACGGAAAGTTTTCGTTTGCAACCTTCGGTGATTTTAAGTTCTCCTGACTTCCAATGATCGCTTGTGTGCTGAGAAGCGGATTTTACCTCCAAGTTTTTCGGGTCATTATTCGCCTTGTCGCCATCCTTGTGGTGCACCACTTCGCCCTTCAAGAGCTTCCGTCCCAACAAGGCCTCCATTATGACCCTATGCTGCAAAAGCAATTTGCCCTTTATTTTGACTCGTTTGTACTGGTTCACGGAAATGATGGTGGACTTAGTGGACTCGGGAGTAAAGCTAAAAGATAGGTTTCTTTTTCAAGTCCAAATCTTGAGCAACCGGAAGATGCTTTAAAATAATGTCTTCAATCGTATGCACTGGAAGCGCACGAGTACCGGGAAAAGTTTCAATGTGAGCGTCTCGAATCTCTTGGGCGCATTGTTGACGGATGTCCATGGCAGTTAATTCCTCGCTATCGCTCTGAGGCGTTGCCTCAAAATTAATCACTCCATCCGCATGGGCGTCAGTCAGGGCTTGCTGATGACCCTCTGGATTGGATTCAGCCAGCTTCTCCGGCATTTCGCCTGTGCCGAGGCATACCGGACATTGGAATTGACCCACGGGAATGCGATTTATAAGCATGCCATCTCGACAAAGCGGATTCGTACACTTACTCATGGTGGTTGTCCTTGGGTGGTTGGGGGAGTGGTTGCCAGTGGGTCGGAAAAACTGGTTTTAAATCGGGCAAAGACCATTCTCCGTGTAAGAAGTATCCAGTTACCGTTCCGATGCTTTGAAGAAAGATTGAGTAATAGCCTTCCTTTTCCGGCAACCGCTCTGTCACCGGAACCCACTTCTCCTTCGCCTCCTCAATGGCTGCCAAAATCGCGGCGTGGTGGGATTCTGCGCGTTCCTTAAGATAGCTCGGACTACCGCCAGCGCCATAAGTATAACGACGTGCCCGTCCAGTAATCCAAAGATAGTAAGTCTGGTCTCTATGCGACCATTCTACTTCATAAATAAATCCTAATGCCCTAGCACATGCCTCAGTGACATCTGTCCAAACCAGATTCGATTGCGGGGTCATTTGCGATTTTTCCTTTTGTTTGGACAGTCTCATTTAGCGGCCTCATCGTTCCAAGTGAACTTACCTGTCTGCGGATCGTAGTGTGCGGCGTGGCGATCTATTGCCTGTTTCCGAAATTCACGGGCATCATCAATGTCGCAGACAATAACAATAATCAAGATGACGAATAAAAAATAGCAGAGAAATGCTAGAGGAAAGTGCGTCATTTTTTTCGTGCCTTTCTGATGGGAGTGACACGATACGCGGAATATGATTTGCCTTCACAAAGATCGAGCGTCATCTCGAAGCGAATGAACTTACCGACTTGCGAAGTGCGACCATAAGCGATAAAGCTTCCGTCATTAACCGCCTTCACCTTCACCCCGGCTTTCTTGCGCTTTGGGGTGGGGAGCGGGCGGTAGGCTTGATTGCCTTCACCTGTCCATTTTTGCGTAGGCCATGCATCGACCCGAACGAGGCTTCCACATTCGTAAACATCGCCCTTGCGCCTATTCTCGCCAATCTTCAAAGCCCTGCACGTCACAAGCTTCCCGTTGATCTTGATTTTTTTCTTTGTGGGGTTCATGGGATCAAAAAGGTAAATCTGAATTATCTTCCTCTTTTTTCAGAATACCTGTATCCATCTTAGGCAACGGCCCTTTATCCTCTTTCTTGGGCCGCTTGTAATAGGCAACGGCATTCTTTGGCTCGTATCCGTCTTGCTCTTGGATGCCGATATGCACGCGCCCAGATAGCCCCTCAACCGATTGGCAAGTAATCTGGCCGTCGTGATAAGCTTTCTCTGTTTGCGTGGACTGGCAGAAGCTCCAGAGCTTCTTATGGGACTTTTCCCCAAAGCTGAGGTAGTCCATAACAGTCGTTTCCTTGTCGCCGTTAAAAACGATAAGCGTCAGTTTGAGGTAAGGATCGCCCGATTGCTTGCCAGTTCCTTCTTCGGCTTTCCGCACTTCAAACGGATAGTCATTTTCGGGGAGAAGTTGAGCGAAGTCTTTGGGATCGGTAGGTTTGAATGATGGCATGGTCGTTATTTGATTTTGGATTTAAGGAATGTGATGACTTTTTCGGCGTGGTCAGAGGAATAATCCTCGAAACTTTCAGCGTTGGCTTTGGAATTCCATTTTTCAATTTGTTCTGGATCAACACGAACGGTCTCAATGAGACGCTTGATTTCCGCTACCTGTTCAGGAAGGGCAAGCTGTACTGGAACAACAGGAGATTCGATGGCGTCTTTGCCGTAATGATCGGCAAACTCAGGATAGGACAAGGTGAATCGTGACGCGTCGGGAAACCCTTCCAACCTGGACTTGGTGACGAGTCCGATACGATCTGGCCCTTGTTTGATGACGCGAATGGTCAGGTCAAGTTCATAAATTAGCTTGTCCCAAACATCGGCAATCTTTCCAATTTCCGTCCGGTTGCCCTTAGAGTCATTTCCCCATTCGGTCATCTCGTGAGCCACAAACCACACGTTCATGTCGAGTTTTTGAATCCATGCCACCAGTCGTCGCATATTGGCAATGGCAGGTTTTTTGGAAGCCCCGAAGGCATCCTTCTCGCCGAGCTTATCAGCCTCGTCAGCAATGCAGACCTGATAGAGTTTCGTAATTGAGTCGATCACCAGCGTGCGGTAGGAGTGCTTCTCAGTGGCCAGGGCCTTAACCTGATCGAGAACTTCTGAGAATAGCAGAGAGCCATCCTCTTGGCCCATATACGCGCCCTTGGCATCTTTCAACCTTTGCTGGTAATGCCTTAAGTCTGCCCCTCCTTCCGTGTCGATATAATATGGGTTCGGGAATGTGAGAGAAAACCAAGTTTTCCCAGCTCCGCTTGCCCCGAAGAGCAAGCCCTTAATGTGCCCCGGTTTTGTAAGCTCGGGTGCTTTGGCTTTTAGTTTTGACATAAATTTATCATTTCAAATGCTTAATCGGATGCCCCGCAAGCGACACGTCAAACGAGTTGGTCTCGCCATAAGGAGGGCGGATGCACAGTTGCGCGTGAGTTCGGTAATCGGGCAAATCTATTGGCGGATGTGTTTCGACCTTGGGTAGGTACGTAGAGGCCATGAAGCCCACGCAAAGAGCCAGAAGTAGGGTTAGGGCGAGTTTCATTTGGGCAAGGTTCCCGTTCCGTCCATACATTTAGGATTAGGCTCTGTTTCGATGACCGGCCCATGTGGCTGCTTTTGGGTGGCACCGCACGATTCACAAGTAGGAATAGGGGGATTTATTCCCATCCATACAGTCGGAACGCTTACGCGCCCTCCGCACCGGCTACAGGTTCCAATGGTAGTATTCATATAAATCTCAATTCGGGGTGATGGGGTTATTTGCGCCAAGAGCTGGTATGAATGTTGTACTTAGAGAGCTGGCGCTTGAGTTTGGCTAAGTCACCATTCCAGCAATCGGCTTTTGAAAGATCGATTTCAGCGAGCATTGCCGCCATGTTTTTGGCCTGAGAACGTACCGCTCTCATAGTTCTCTGCGCCTCTTCTACCGCTTCTTTTGCTTCATCGAATGTCATAAATTAAATCCTACTGGTTTTGGGTTGGGGTTAGGCTTTATCGATTTCTACGCGCTGTAGGTCTCCATCAAGCCACGTGTCGTTATTACGATCAATTTTGGAGGCAATTTCTTCATGGATTCTTCCTGCGAAACCCTAATGATCTTCGAGGGCCTTGGAGTAAGAACGAAAATCCTTTGAAGACATCTCGACGGTGTCGGTATAAGTGGTTTCCTCTGTTACGGTGATTCTAACTTTCATAATTTTTACTCTTTTCTGTGATTACGGTTGGTTGGATTCAATATGCAAAGGGTTCGAGAATCTCTTTTTACAATCTCCACATCTCAATGTTTTGGGCTCAGGCCCGTGCGTAAGCGAATCGAGAGAAGTGTCCTGTATTTCTGCTTTTCCATCAGTGATTGTAATAACCTCCTGCCAAGGTCCGGTAACGCGGGTTACACGCCAAAAGGCATCTGATTTGCAATAAGGACATAGAAATTTACTCATAATTAATCCTCAATCATGCTCATGTGCCCAAAGCGATCCCCCGGAAGGTCTGCCTTTTCAGTGATAGCCGTGGCGTTCACTTCCTTCGACATACGGGGAGGGCATACTGTCCCCGAATCATCTTTCCTCTTTTCGTCAGTAATTGTCAGGGCGGGGGAAAGGGAGGGCCCGGTTGGAGTTTCACCAACGCTTGCCTTGGGGAGACTAGTACCCGCAGCATTCCCGGAGGTCGTTCCTTGATCCGGCGAGCCCAAATTGAATTGATCGGGGTAGCTTATTCCGTTCGCGTTGCCGTTACTTGGGGCCAGTTCTCCGCCGATCAAATTGAATTGAGTAGGCGAGGCTTGATTCTCGCTAGAAGACCTAGGGGAGGGCTCCAGCCCGCGCTCCTCGTTATGATACTTGGCTCCGGTTTGTTGGCCTATCAACGTATGGCTATCAGAAGCACTCTCTGTGGTTACCTGGTTCCCTCCGAACCAGCGATGTTCTCCCTTGTTTCTAGCCAACCCAGAGACCTCCGTTTCGCTAATCGCTTTGTATGGGACTTCGCCTTCACTGCCTTTCTCACTTACGGCCCGTCCATCCGGGCTGCTACTCAAATTGGTGGACTCAGGAAGGATTCGCACCTCCAACTCCGGGACATTCGCGCTTACCGGTGACTTGCTTTTAGTCGATGAGTCCAAATCTGCGACAGGCAAGGAACTCTCACCCTCTTGCTGATGGGCTCCATACGAAGCCAGAGCAGTCACGGTTGAGCCTGTCGATAAGGGGGCGGACAAGGCGGGATTTGAACCCACTAGCAGTTTAAGACCCGAATCCTTGCTTAAGGGATCAGTGGGAATGCGCGTCTCACCGTGCTGCTTGTCCAAATTCTTGCTCGCGTGCTTGCGGTAGGAGCAGAGGACTGATTCGAGGTGTTTGCAGATCGCCTCCTGTGGCGAAACCTGACGCCATTGCAAATAGACCTTAGATGCCTCAACTGCCGACAGCAACTCCTCCACCAGATGCAACCTCTCGCGTAGCAAGGTCTCCACATTCCAAGCGCGAAGTTCGAGCGCGTTGAGTTCTGCCGAAGTCTCGAGCGGAGTCATGCGGAGCGCGTCTTGGATGTACCAGTGTTTCATTTTGAGGCCTCCGTTTTCGGACACTTGGGATGAGTAATCCCAACACATTTCCAGTCTTTGAGAAAAATCCCGAACCGCGCACGACATAAATATGTGGCACGCTTAGACGGCATGCCGCTCGCGCCGGATACATAACGCTTTATCCTTAGGGGACAATCGCAGGTCTTCATTCTATCCTCCTGAAAGAAGGCTTCTTCAGCGCCTGATCCAAAAGCAGCATCCCCTTCTTAAACGAATGGAGAAGGCCGTACTTCGTGCGCTCTTGGAGCGTGAAGTTTACTAAATCTTGGTTCGTCCATTCGGCATCGCGCAGGGTTGGGGCGTTATCGAGTTTGGGGATGGAGTCGTTCATTTGGTTTTCTCCCGCTCAGCTAGCATTGCGTCAGCGTAGGCCCATGCTCCACGCGCACATTGAAGCTCGTTCTCATTTGGCACAATGCCTGAAACATCACTTACTGGCTTATGCTTAGTGATAATTGCCTGCATCGCCTTCGCCGCAAAATAATCTCGCAGCGTCATGCCGGGTTGCGTAGGCGCAATTTGTCCGGACTTGTCCGTCGGCGTTACCGGAAATGCCGTTCCTCCGTCAGTCACAAAACCCTCCCTTCCCGCATCGCCAGCGAAACCGCGTCACTCGTCGCGAATCGTGCGGGCATTAGAAGCTTCGGAAATTGAGCAGAGCGGATCATGGACTGGCCGTGAGTTGGGAGAACGACCGGTCTCGTCGCCATGCGCTCGGGCTTTTTCATGGCCAAGATGGCGATTTGAGAAAGAGTCTTCATTCGTTTATTTCGTTTGGAGGTTAGCGGTGCATTAGGTTGAAAACAATGAATCCCTTGGGCGCAGTATGGATTTGAAAGAGGGTGAAAAGGCAATCCAGACCATGGATCGCAAATAAAAAGCAAGCCCCAGCAGAAACGAACGCTACGAGGTGGCGAATGAAGGACTTCTCCATTTTGTCACTTCCATAGACGTCAAGGGCCTCTCCCTTAAACGGAATAGTGAAATAGCGATAAGAGACAATCACCAGAATGATGCATGCCAGAATATCGATTCCACCCCATTCACCATGCTGCAAAAGCTGGAACGTGATATACTGCTGATAGGCGTCCGGAGCATGATCTTTGAGAATATCAAGAAGTTGTTGAGCTGTTTGATTCATAATTTTAGTTGTTCAGGGGATACTTGGGTTTGGTTCTAGTAGGCATTGAAGGAGAAGTACGGCTTGTCAGTGAGATTCGGCATGACATCCAAGTCGGCCATGGAGTCCACGGATTGGATCGCGGCCAGAACTTCGCGCTGAACGGTGGCCAATTTCAGTTTGGTGGAATTGATCCACATTTTCTTCGCCAGTTTTTTGAGTTCGTCGAATGAGGGCAATTCCGTCCCCCAACGCGCAAGCAGGTACTGCTCGGTGTCGTATTGGTAACTCGCGGGGCCGGTAACGACTTTCTTTGTACCAATTAAGAGCGGGTCTTTGATGTCGGCGTTTTCGGGGTGCCAGACAATAAGGCTGTCGAGATAACCGGTTTCGTTGGCGTGCGCAGCAACCTGCAAAACGCGGAGTGGAATGATGCCGTCGCGGTAGGCCTCAATCGCCGTTCTTTTCGGACACAACAGTCCATAAACAAGGCCCTCTTCCTTGGTCAGCTTGCGATAAGGGAAACGAGTGACGGTCTCTGTATCCGTCAATCCCAACTGACCAACGAGATTCAATTTCTCAATCAACTCGCACGCCTCACTGTCGGCGGCAAGCAATGCCATTTCATCTTTGGACTCTTCAACTTCGAATGTTTCAACGATCATATATTCCTTGGTTATTGTTTGTTGGTCGGTTCCGTTTTGTTGCGCAACTTATTTGCGCGGCGATAAAATTTGTTGGCGTGGCCGATCATCATGCTAAGTACGCCTTTATCCTCCATGCCCACCAAAATTGTGGCATTGTGCTTGATCGCATCAGCCATGCGTTCGTACCCCTTGGCTCTGCGCTCGCGGCTTTCATAAGTTGATTGACTCATGATTATTTCTTCGCTCGGCTGGGTTTGGCTACTGTGGCATCAAGCGCATCGCGCATCAGGTTGCGGGCGTGCTCGGCTAAAGTAATAGCTTTGGGCTTGGTCGTCTTGACTCGCTTCAAAAGCGGCTCCTCTTTGGGCGGGAATGAGACCGTGATGTATTCGCTCATAATTATTGACGGCAAGGAAGGGCTAACCGTTCCTGAATTTTGTTGTGCATGGACTCTTGCCATTCTTGAGACCATGCGGTGTGTTTGGCTGTTTCAAGATCGCGAAGCCCCATTACATGACCGGGAGTAAACAGATAGAAGTCCCAAACGGGAACTGTTCCTTCGGTGGAAATCAAATCTCCTGTGAATTGATCGCGCTCAACATAGCAGCAACCGTGAAGACCGAAGCTTAGCGCAACAAGATTAGTTCCCTTGGGGGCATCCTTCTTGAACCGGAAACGCTTAAGCCCCGAGGGGATTGCGCCAACCCATCGAATCGTTTTGTCCATGCAAGTAAGATGCACGAAACCCGCGATTCGTTCAAGAAAAATTTAGCTTTTTTTTCGCTTTTGTTTGTAAAGCGTTGAAACAGCCAAACACTACGAACCAAAGGTTTTTCTACTTACGCGCCAAGACTTCGTTCAAACCATCATCTGTCACGCCGCCGACATTAAGGTATGAGCATGAGAAATACTGACACCAATCGAAAAATGCGCCGATCAATGCGGGTGAAGATGAAATGTATTGCTAAAGCCAGGGCGTGCCCGTCTTGCGCCAGAGGCAATGCGCTAAAAATTGTTGACGTAGAAGACGGAGTGATTAAAGCCTGCCGCTATTGCCCCTGGGAAGACTTTATTTCACGATGGTCGTAGGACTTCGTTCAAATCGTTCCAAGTCGCGGGATATTTCGCATCAAGATCGTAATTGTTCCAAGGATAATTTGGCGCGTAGTACCAGTATTGCGCCCAACGCTGGCATTGGCTGCGGTATTCCTCAGAGGAGACTAGCTCTAGGAGGGTCATCGATGTGCTTGGAGTTGATACTGCTTGCCATCAACAATGGCCGGTACGCCCGGAAAGATTGAATAGCGAATCACGCGCCGCTCTTCTCCTCCCGTCGTCGGGCTAGAAGCAACGCCAATGGCTCGCGCCGTCGCAATACTGGCCTCTCCCAATTTGTTGACGGGGCCAATGTCCCCCACTACCGCAAACGTACTCTGGCCGTTCTGTGCGTTCATAACCTGGGACTGACAGCCGAGGACAATGCCGCGAACAGATCGAATAATCTGAGGCGGGAGAACGATATATTTATCCACATCCGCATTCAACGCCTTACCGTCTAAATGGAGCGTGGTGTCATTCTGATAGCAGGGATCGCCATGGGAAG
>Ga0068862_100000458_pt1 | contig 44088 bp, 41 predicted proteins | sample KBSSwiS52_FD_66598 | JGI IMG/M metagenome (GOLD analysis project Ga0068862, IMG submission 66598) | Switchgrass rhizosphere microbial communities from Kellogg Biological Station, Michigan, USA - KBS Switchgrass S5-2 | ecosystem: Host-associated > Plants > Roots > Rhizosphere > Soil ...
AAACCAAGGTTTCAAAAGAAACTTTCAATGAAAAAAATGGGAAAGAAGAAAAGAAGTCGGCTAAAACTCATATTGATGAATTTGTGAAAACCGGCGGTCAAATGGACGTTCAAAAAATTCAAGATGAACTGAAGCGTGTACAATTAATTTATGGGTTGACAGAAGTCTCCATGTTTCACCTGTTTATGGAGAGTTATTTGAGCCTTCAACTCTGGTGGTCCGAAATTCATGGCTTTCAAACCACCCGTTTGCTCGATTGGACATTAGGCCAATTATTGCCCTTATGGAAAGCCCTGGCCAAAACCGCCGAAAATCGTCAACATCTATGTTTAGCAATCGAAGAATTATTGGGTACAACGCATCCCAAATTGGTCAAGTGGACACCACACTTTTTCAAGTTTTTTTATGAACACGATATTGCCACAGAAGACGATATTTTATCCTGGGCGTCATCGTTATGCAACACCGATGCCGGAAAAAAAGTACGCGAGCAAGCACAACCTTTTATCCAATGGCTTCAAACAGCAGAAGAAGAAGAAGCATGAAAAATAAAAAAATGGTCTCATTTCAAGAAATGGGCAAAACTATTTCGAAAACGCGAATGACAATTAAATGAACAAAAGTGATGAAATTGGTGATTGACATAAAATCCACAACATAATTTGTTGGATTGAATTTGCATGGACACATCCCACCACATTGCCGACCTTTGAATTTGTTTCATAGAGTGTATGCCTCTTTTTTCAGAAGCAGAGGACGATGATGATGACGGTGATGGACGGTGACATGGAAAAATAAATCCGCACTTGCTACATTCATGGCTTTTCGGTTGCCCCGGGGTTTTATTTTTATTTTCGCGTTGGTGATTCAATGGACAAGCCATGATAGATTTACATTTTGAGCAGGCATGTTCATGTTGGGTTTGCTTCTGCTTGCAAGCAAACTGGGCTCCACAATCCGAACAAGTATGGGATGGCGCTTTGGGTTGAAATTTGAGAAACATGTGATATGACGCCAACGCAATACAAATGATGAGAATACCAATGAAAATTACATAAAACATCTCGCATATGCATGTCAGAGCGCCGGTCAATTGTTGTAATTTATTATGAGTGTTGGGATAATTAATGAGTTGTTGTTGTTGAAGTGCGGGTCGCACGGACATGACTTCATGTGGGTGGTGGGTCGACATGGCCATTTTGCCCAATGTCTCTTACTTGTTTTTGTGAAAAAGTAGAACGATACAAGAGAAAAAAGCCCAAACACAATAACAACAACAAACCACACAACAACGGAAGCAATTCCAGTACGATCCATTCAAAATCTCTGTGCAAGTAATTCACGGCATGACGATGCAACGTAATCGCCGTTGTCATGCCATTTTCTGTGATTTTGTTTTTCAATTTGGATTGAAAATTGGATGTATTGGATGATTGTTCAATTCCATTTTGTACCATCAATTGAGGAGAAATCGCATATTGTGAAAAATACATAGAAGCATACTTGTCAATATCCATTTCTTTTGGAAGAGTAGAATACCAACTTTCTCCCAAACGACGTATACCGCATTCACTCAAAATATATGCATGAAGCATCAAAGCTTTGACTTGCCACATTCTCACAGTATCATCATCATCATCATGAGGGAGCAATAATTGCTTCCCTTCAATTGGAAAATATCCGAGCATAAACATTTCCCAATCCAAAGGTAACATTCCCAAAGAATCGGCTAATCGTTGGAGAACAACCCACAACTCCCAAGGTGTTTGAGAAAAAGCAAAACTCATTTCGGCATCGTGTTCCAACACAAGACATCTTTGTTTGTTATGGCTCATCATCAACCGCGCAATGTTTTGATGAGATGACCAAATTCCAAATTTTCCACGGGCTGTAAAATTATAGGGAGGTTGCTTGTATCGCGCCATGTTGGGACGCTCGACGATATACAATGCTGAAAATCGGCACATTCCCCATTGATGGAAAAACGCGTGGCGTTTTTTGTGTTCATCCGCCGATTGTTCTTGCAAGGATATACACCATATCAAAGGCAATGAACATTGTTTTTGTTCATGATTTGTTGGTTGTAGAATGTGCTTCCATGCGGCGGATAATAATTCTTTCAATGTTATTGTCGTATCTTCCGATTTTACGTCACAAATACAACCTTTTAGAATTGGTGTTTTTTGAATAGAAAAGTCCGGAAATGGATATTGGCTCATTCCAAAGAAAAGCTTATCATGTGTGGTGTGTGTGTGTCTAAAAAGACGATTCCGGAGAATCACATATCTCTTTTTTTCACGCACCCGCTCAAAGAAACGATAAGGGGCCCCCGGTGTCGTTGCTTCTTTCCAAAAAAAAGCAATCAAAAAAAAATGGCGTCTGTCTATCATCCTCCCTCTGGAGCGTATGTGACACCCACGCAAGATTATGCAACTTTTATGCAAGATCAAATGAAAGTGGCGGCTCGCCTTTGGGCAGAATCCTCACCATCATCGCCGTCCTTATCCGTAACCCCTCCTCCATCCACATCCACACCAGCAGCAGAATCAACAACAACCGGATTTTCGTGGTTTGATGTCATTACATCCATTTTTTATTCATGGATCGGAGTGATTTTAATTATTGCTGTCATTTGTTACATGATTTACGTCATGATAGAAATGCGCGAACGGGTTCAACACCTTGAAAACAAAACAAGAAAACTCGATTCGGATTATCTCAGGCATCTCATACAAAATAATAACGTGGTTTTTTCAAAATATCACGATCAGGCTTTGAAAATGACCAGTGCCCAACTCGAAAAAGTAGATCGCCCGGAATTCGCTGAAGTGCTACATATGTACAACAAACAACTTCAAGATCTCATTGCGGATGGGCAGGTTGCTCTTTTGAGTGATGTTGATGCTTCGGGAATGTCGTCGTAGTCGTGTTTGTTGTACTGCTACTACTACCACCTGTCGTACTTATTGGTGGCTTTTTCCAAATTCTCAAGGAAATGACAACCGCCAATGTGATAACCACAAACAGCAAAATAATCAAGCATAAAAAAGTCGTCGGTGTGAGAAAATAGGTTTGTAGACGTATTGTCTCTTCTTCTTTTAGTGTTGTCATTTTTTGTTTGTCCCGCTGCTCTTATTTTGTTGTTGTTGTTTATCGATTCCAACGTCGACTTTGCTGGATAAAAGTTTGAGTTGAATTTTGCTCGTTTCGAGAGGAGGATGTCGACGTGAAATATAGTTTTCGAGTTCAACTGCTAAATGCCAAATGTTTTGATGTTTGGGTCCCCAATCGAGTTCAAACTCGATAGCTTGATATTGCGCTTGTTCTTCCAAATTTTCCAAGAAAAGTTTCTGGTAACGAATCATTCTCGCACTCTCAAAAGAAATCTCTTTGGCTTCATGGATGCCAGCATATTTGGCGATGGCTGACTCTGGCATCACAAAATATCGACTCCACGAAACCGAAAGTGGAATCTGCTCATGCATCGCGGCTTCGTTCCAAAATGTCAATGCAATCATGAGACAAACGACCCAATGATAGTAAAAATTCTCTAGCTGACAGTATTTTTTGTATTTGGCTTTGCATTTGAGTAGTAGAGCACGTGTAAGGGTTAAAATTTCGCCTGTTAGGATCAGGTTTTGATGAGACACAAACTCTTGGTACTTGCCCAAAAGAAAAATCATACGGTTGACCACTTTTGTTTTCGATTTGTCGGGGTAGTAAAAATGAGACATGTATGCAAGTGCGGCTTTGCTTTCTTCTTTTGCTTCCTTTTCATCCTTTTCATTTTTTTCATTGTTTAGCCATTCAGCAAGGAAAAACATGAAACATTTGCGCAAATTTGAAGGGGGTTGTTGTAGAGTCACGAGAGCAGCTCCTGCCGATGCTTTGATTTCATCGGCAGATAGAATGAAAATTTGGGTAAAGAAGGCTTCGGGCAGCTTGGCCATCTATTTTCACAAGAGGAAGAGAAAGACCTGAGTGACACGCAGATTTATTATTTTTCGTGGTTTCGAAAGAAAATGGTGACGGTACACAGCAACAAACCGTATGTGTATAAACATCTCCACGAATATATACTTTCATTGAGTCCAAAACACGAATTGGATCAACTCTTGATTTATGACGTACCACTGATTGTGAAAAAGCTCAATCAGCTCATCCAACCGCGCATCCATCTGTGTGGCGATCCATTCTACGACACTGAATGGGCAAAAGGCAATATGAGCTATGGCTCATCAAAATATTACGGATTTCATACAAACTGGAGTAAATTTCTCTATAAAATGATCCGAAGATCTCGTATTCAACCTTTTGAAGCCATTGCCTATCGTCTTGATGCGTTTAACCAAAATGAGCCTGAACAACATCAGTGTTATAATCCCGTGTGGGTTGTGGATGTTGTCGTCAATCTCCCCATTCTTCGTGTCAATTATTGTTTAATGCAACAGTTGCAACATACAGAATACTCTTGTCTTTCAGCCGAAAAATGGCTTTCTCTCAAAATGCCGGATCCCGATCCAACGGCGGACCAGGAGGCAATATACCCCGGAGTGGTCATGCCTATCTTGTATTCATTCTGGTTTCAATGGCGTGTGATGCACCAACTCCATGATCTTTTGTTTGATTTTTTATTGATTCCCGAAATTCTCGATGCCGTTGTTTTTATGTACTTGTATGGATTTCCCTATTCGCCCGCATTAAAAAATCTCCTCCCCGAGCATTGAAAAAGCTCCTCCCCTTGCCTTGAAAAAGCTCGTTCCTGATTTGACAATTTTAAGATTGATCCAAGATGGCCAATAAAAGAAAGGCCGCGAGTACCAGCACGTCTTCCATTTCTTCAGGGTTGGCTTCTTCAGCACCCTCGATTTCCATATTGAAAGAAACATGGGCCAAAGAAAATGGCCAATTGCTCAACATCTGGACACAAGAGAAATACGCCGATGTTTTCATTCTCAAAAAATGGACAGTCAAGATTTTGGGGTTATGGTACAAACATCAACACCAACAACCTCTCTTTTTTACAAGTCCCTACTGGATGCGCCAGCTTGTTTCGATCTGGATATCCAACTGGATTTCCAAGTTTCCAACACCCGCTTTTTCAGTGCCTTACTCTGAACACGTCGATAATCTAAAAAGTTTTCTTCAATGGTTAAAATCTGTGTCTCGACTATTTGTTCAGAATCGTTCCAAAGATGTATGGTTGATGACAGCCGCAGAATTATTTGGATCGAATTTTTTTGTAACATTGCGATTCGATATTTTGGAGCGCGGATTTACCAATGATGAGAAACAAGGAATCGATCTGCATCTGTTTTTGTGTTTGGAAGAATTGGCTCAATGGATTCCAGCATTGATGATGAAAACGGTTCATCTTTGGATGATGCGACATTTTCGAAAATTATTAATGCTTCCGGTTATGTTTGACCGTACAACAACAACAATAGCAATCCTACCACCTTCTCAAAAACAATTTTTAGAAATGCACCAAACCATGCAACGAATGTTTCAGCCCTTGGCTACATTAGACCCGAGAATCTCGGTGGTGTATCGATCACAATGGTTAAAATTGGGCCAATTCTTGTTTCGCGAATTTGTGGAAAGCAAGTTTCTCACCTATTTGGATCTACTCGTGCAAGATTTTAAAGTCGCAATGGAGGCTACTCCTCCTTCTCCGATCAAGTTTGATCTCTCAGAGTATGGCGTGCTTCAAGAATTTATCGATGCTGACAAATTTAAAAACCCGATCGCTTCAGCTTATCAAACAATCGTGGATGCCATCTATGCCCGCTTGCCCAAGATTACGATATCTTGTCTTGTGGAAGAATTATTCTATTGGAATCTTTCGCTGTCTGAAATTCCTTGGTTTGACCATTTGCTACCCAACACCCTCGAACATTGGCTCAATCATCCCGAACTTTGCCCCACGAGCTTTGCTCAAGAACTTGATCGATGTTTATTATTCTCCAAAAGCGAACAACAAAAACACCTTGGATTTCAATCCATTGATATTTTTAATCGGTTGCACGATCAAGAAAGCTACAACAATCTCTATCAAGAATTGACATGCCAAAGGTTTTTAGGTTTGTATGAGCAGGAAATCGGAACTGGGGTGAAAATTGACACTCGCAACATTGTCAGAATGGAAAATAACATTGCCGAGGCCATGAGCAAAACATGCGATCCACAGTGGATCACACATTACAAGACGATTATTCAAGAATTTGAAAATCGTCATATCGAATGTTTCAAGGAGGATGAATCCCAGAATTATCGATTAATGGTGGCTTCCAGATCCGCATGGAAATTTTCAAAATCAAAAATTCATAATAATAATAATTCAGACTGGATTCACAGTCATCCACAAATTCTATTTGCCATCGACGATATGAATAGCAAATACTTGAAATACAATGAAAATCACAATCGTTCGCGCACATTAACTTGGTGTTTGGACGCGGGACAAGCGGTCGTCGCAATTCATTTCAATAAAAAACCTCTTTATTTCCAGGTCAATACAATGGCCATGGTGCTTCTCATGCAATTTGATCAACAACCCATGTTAACATTGGCTCAATTGATGGATCGTTTGAAATTACCATCGTCCATTTTCAGATGTGAATTGTTTAATTTGTGTGTTGAACGTATTTTATTAGTACGCCCTTCGTCTGCATTACAAAAAGATCAAAAAGATCCACAAAACCGATTTCGAATTTCCACCATGCATGAGAACATGGCCTTTAAATTGAATTCTAATTATTCTTCTAAATTTGCATCGTCATCTTTGAATTTATGCTCCAAACCGTTTTTAATTCCAACGCGACCGCCATCCGCATTTTCATTTCAACAGGATGACAAACAAGATAAAATAAAAACGCAAGAAACACAAGAATTGGATCTCGAGAGAAATATGAGGATTCAAACGACATTGGCACGAATCATGAAGGCTAAAAAAACCATGTTATGGAAAGAGTTGGTGGCCGCCTGTAAGGAGGAATTTATTCAAAAAAGACGGACGCCAATCACTCAACAACAAATTGCTCGCCAAATTGATGATCTCATTGATCGTTTATATTTTGAGCGAGATCGCGAAAATCGACAAGAAATCCGCTATGTCCCTTGAATTTTTTTGTCTTTAAAAAAAGTCTATGGATCCCAACAAGCCAGAAGTGAATGGACCGGAATTTTTTTTATTTTCGAGAAACACAACAGAATAAAAATGCGCTCAAAATGATGCTGGCAAAGCCGAGTTGTTTCCAAGGCTCATTCAATCCTGAATCAAAAAAATCCTCCAACTTGTTGAAAGGAGAATAGCGAGGAACTCGCGGGCCCGAGGTCGCATTTTCGAGAATAGCCAAAGTTTCTTTTGCGGCTTCTCGAGCCGTATTCTTTTCCCATTCAGCTGCCGAGTAACCGACGGGCGGGTGAAACGGTCGCGTAAATGGCAAGCCACTGTCCTCTTGCCACCATTCCAAAAGTTTCTTTGCTTTTTCTGATGTTGACGACACCAAGGCTTGATGAAACCTTAGCATGGTTGATTCTTGCGCGTCAATCGGTACAGAAGATTGTACGATGGTTTGGATCATCGGCCATCGGCTTTCCTTTTCCATGATGGCTTCAATCGCAAAACTGCTAATCGTCACCCATTTGCCAGCCATTTTCAAAAACCATTTCAAAATCTTGTGAGCGCCCAATTCGATACACTGCCGCACAAAGAACTTGGCAGTGGCTATGAGATCATCTTTGTGCGCCCTTGGTAGGTAGATTTTCCCTCGGCCGAGATACCAATCACCATGCACGTCCGCAACCAAATACTCGATATCGCTTTGATACTTGTATTGGTAAAGCAATTTTAGGCGATCCAGACGATCGGGCTCCCAAATACATTCACGCAAATATCCATTCCAGTTGGTTTGTTTGTTGTAGTAAAAGTCCAACTTTGGAAATTGGCCTTGTTTCCATTTCTCGAGAAACTCTTTATTGAGTCCATTGATGGCACACTCCACCAAGGTGCGATGATCTTCCATCTTTAGCCCAAACAATTGATAGGTTTTGGGATCAAAGAGCGAGTAGCGATTGCCCAAAATAATTCGGTCGGCCCCCAATTCGTATTCATCTTCGACTTTTTGCGCATTTTCGGGTAATGTGACCATGCGCAGCCAAGTGCCACGAGACAAAAAACGGTGGATGTGCTCTTTGCGAGCAAAATACAATCGGCCGGCGCATTTCGTACCCAACCGCGCAAACTTTTCTCCAGGCTTCAACGTGTTGAGACCCGTTTTGTATTGCACACCGCGGTGATTTTCTGAAGACAGCATGACCTTCATGAATGTTACATTTTTGGCGTCGTCCAGCTCAGTTGGCGTAAACTCTTTTTCTTTTACGTATTCGCCCAGCACACCATCCACTTGAGCCGCCGCTTGCGCAGAATCATAGCCCAAGATACGATCGGCCAATCCGGCAGCCGTGGTTGTTTCAGCAGGTGGTGCTGGCTTTTTGGAATGTTTATTGTCCATGAAATTTCGTGGATCTTTGGGATCGTCATACTTGGACTGTTGTCGCTTGTTGTGTTCCACAAAAAGCTTGTATTTCGTCAGTGTATCGCTGCTCAGGCCAAGGTTATCTTGCGACATAATGTAATTGATTTGTGATTCAGAAAGACCATCCAAAAGGATTTGCTTGATTTGTCTCGAGGTCGCTGTAGTAGGGGCTGTTGGTGTCGGTATTGCCGGCGGCTCTTCAGCACCGGCCATCTTTTTGGGATCGTCGTACTTGGACTGGGTTTGGCGGTGTGCGGGTGTATCGCTGCTCAAGCCAAGGTTATATATTGTCATAACATGATTGATATTTTCTTTTGAAACACCATATTCCAAAAGGATTTGCCGGATGTTGTATTTTTCTGGCATGGCCGCTGGCAAGGTTGCCGTAACCACAGGGGCTGCTATCGATTGTGTCGGCATTGCGGGCGGATCTTGAGTACCAGCCATTTTGTTGTCTAGGAAAGACAGAGCAACAAACCAAAATTAAACTGTCTTTTTTCACTCTTTTCCCGCGCCTCTACTACAGACACCGTGATAAATAGACATGATTTTTTTTAAAAACAAACTGGAAAGAAAAAACAATCAAGAAGAGGACACAGTCGACATTGTTGTTGTTTTTGTTGAGGGGAGCGAGGGTGGGGGTAGATTGTTGTTTGTAGTGGTCGTGGTCGTTGTGGATTCGGTTGTATTAATGACGACTTCAGAGATATTGTGTGTCGACGGAACATGAATGTGTGTGACTTCGTCTTTAGAAGATTGTTGGGGGGATGTAAATGGAGTTGGAGCGGGATGATATTTGAATTTGTGGTAGTTGTGGGGGTGGTGATGGTGGGGTTGCTGCATAAAAGGCGGAGGTTGAAGCGAAACGACAACCGGTTGAGGGTACCCTTGAGCATTGACCATCAGCATCATTTGACTACCACCGGTTTGTTGTGGTTGTTGATAATAGTCACCAGAATGAAATTCTTGTTGTGGGTGCTGTTGTTGGCCTTGCCAATTCCAAAATTGTTGTTGGTGTCCTGGCCAATATTGTGGTTGTTGACCTCCATGTCCTTGCCAAGGTGGTTGAGGGTGTTGCTGCCAGTGCCAAAATTGTTGTTGTTGCGGGTGCTGTTGTTGGTCAGTCGCTGAAAAATCGGCGGCGGTAGTCGTCGTGTCAAATGATTCGACGGGCTTGTCAAACGTGTCAGGAAGGGGGCTATGGGGCAAAGCATTTTGCATACGAACAATATCACGCGCCTGAAAATACGTGATAACGGTTTGAAATGCGTCAACCACCGGAATATGACGTCGCATTTGCATGATGAGATTGTTGGTGTTGGTGCTATTGTTGCTTTTAATCAAATCCTGAAATTGTTTTTCAAAGTTGAGCAATTCTGGAAACGATGTTCCTTCGGCCGGTAAGGTTGCTTCTTTTTCATTGTTGGACTGACGGATTGCCTCATTGTCCAATTGGGCACGCAGTTCTAACCAGGTTTTCTTGAGTTCTTCCATCAATCCAACGCGCGTCAGATCCAAGAAAATAGGATTAGACGCGCTCATGATGCCGCGGCTCAGATCACGCGTGATGTAGAAATGTCGGTGATTTCCATCCTTGTCGAAATTCAAGCCGCGGTATCCATGTTTTTGCAAAAAGATGTAGAGTCGCGCATAATCGGTGGCTGGGTCGTCTCCCAACAAACACACCTTGGGAACATTGGCGTACACATAATCCAGGTAAAATTGAATGTGTCCCGCGACATCCTGGCTTGACATTTTGTTTTCTGGATTGCAAAAATATTCATAGACAGCTTCGTTCTCTCGCCAAAATTTGGTTGGAGGCACAATTTTTTTAATGGGGGTGCTAGTAGAACTACTGGAAACACCAGCCGTTGTAGGGGCGATCGGTTGGATCGTGTTGTTGTTGCTGCTGCCGATCGGATTGATAATATATTGAACACCATCCACGAGCGTCCAGCGGGAGGGATCGACCGAAGTGAGTCCTGGAGTGGTGGTGGCCAGAACCATTCCCACAGCAAGAATGTCGGCCTTGAGATCTTTGGGATCTTTGACTTCCACATCAATCACCAAAACGTTTTGGCCTCCAGTTTCGACATTGGGCTCTTTTTTAAAAACATCGATGATTTTGCTCCAACGATCCAAACCTTTTTTTGACATCTTTAATGAGAGAGATACAACAGAGAGAGAGAGAGAGAGAGAGGTGAGAGAACGACAATGTAGAGTTGTGAAATGGAAAGCAAAGCGGGGAAAAAAAAATAAACGGAGGAGGAAGGGATGCACAATAAAAAAAAGCACAACCATAAAAAAAGAGAGGAAAACAGAGGAAAAAGAAAACATATGGAGGCTCTTTTTCGAGGTTTTTTGGACACCCGGCGCAGGCTTTCTACTTTTCGGCGGCCGGACGTACAACCCACGTACGAAGCCACTCGTACTCATCGCGGCTCCCCTCATAGCTCCACAATTCAGTTTGGGCCCACTCGTAGCGATCCTCAAAGGGGACTGCGGTCGTGTTGCGAGCGACAATCTTTTGAATGACGCGGAAATCATTGAGCGCGACTTTGCCTTGCGTGTTGATGCCCTGCAACATCTTCAACATAAAGAGCTCGCAAAATTGCGTGAGCATCGCGGTTTTGGAACCGATCATCACGTCGCCTTTGTGTTTGGGGATGTTCCATATGTTGCGTTGGAGAAAATGCCACACCCGGCGGATTGTATAGAGCGCCATCTCGTCCGCAAAAACACCGAGGTTTTTATCCTTGAGATACATTTCATGGGCCACTTTGGAGCTGGGGTTTCCCTCGTAGGCGAGGAATTTGTAATCTTCGGGGGCTCCTTGGAGTAAAATTGGAGGAGCCGTTTTTTGTTGTTGCGATGGAACCGGGGGAGTCTGTGTCGCCGGAGCGGCCGCGACCACCGCGGGCATTTTGATTTCAACCGAAACGGATGATGACTTGGCCGGAGCCGATGGAGCAACCGCCGCCGCCGCCGCCGCTTTGGTGTCGGTTAAAGTGGCAGAGGCAGCCACAGGTGTCTGCGCCGGCCCAACGACAACCACAACATCTGGCTTGGTGGTCGTCGACGTTTGATCGGCGGGCCATTTCTTGTTGTTGACATTCTCCAAAGGAGCGACAATGACCGGAGACGCGGTGGTGGTGGTGGTGGTAGACTCGTGGGCACAAGTCTCCGCTCCTCCTCCCAACTTGGCCAATTCTTCGGCCAAATGCTTTTCCATTTCGATCAGGCATTCGATGCTTCCACGAACATTCATCAGCTGCTGCTCCAGTTTTTTCTGCGTCATTGACTTGGGCGCGATAGCCGCCGTCGCCCCCGGCGCTTGTTGGCAGTTGTAGCAAGCCGAGTTGTTTGTACGCACACTGCGAAAGGGCGAGGGCGTCATCAAAACCGAACGTCGTTGGTGTGGGTGATCGGATGCCATCATCATGATCTGATGGGGCTGGTGCTGCTGTTGTTGCTGGTTGGGCGGTTGATCGGTAACGGCCATCATCATGGCATGCCCATGATGAGAAGTCGGCTGTTGCTGCTGCGGCGGCTGCTGGTATCCAAGACCAGGTTGAGGCTGCGGAACCAAATACATCGTCTGCATCATCTCCCTGAAAAAAAACCCCAAATTATGAGGTGCACAAAAAAGAGGGGAAAGCGGGCTTTTTTTTTGGAAATGTGAAAATGTTGGGATGCGAAATGTGACTTTGCTTTTTGGTTTTTTTTTTGGTGGTCGCATCAAAAATTTAGGGCCCAGGCCCTAAGTGCCTCTTTTGCGTGGGTCGCCGGCCGGCGACAGCCAAAAGATGGTGGATGTGAAACTTCAACTCCTCGAGCAGTTTCCCGGAATTCAAATTTGGGATGCTCCAAGCGTGGCATGGATGGACTTCCGTCAAACTGATGTTCAACGTCATCCTCGCCAAGTTCAATGCCCCGGTTGCAATTATGTCTGTTCACTGACAACCGTCGCAAAACATATCGTGTTTGCGGCCGGAAAAAGCGTTTATGCTGCACCGTTCTCGTTAAAGAACCCGCAGAAATGCTCGATCAAACCATGCAACATTCCGAATTGCAAATTTTGGGTCACACCACGTGCCCGTGCTGCTCACGAGGCGCAATGCAAAGCGAATGATTGTGCGGTGTGCGGGGCCAAACGCTTCGGGCCCGTTTGTTTTCATTGCAAAGGAAAACTCTGCCCGGCATGTGGTCAATATCACGATACGCCATGTCTGCACAAGTGCCCGGATTGTGATGCCGTCATGATTGCCGAACAATATATTGGCAATTGGCATTACAAGGCCAAAATTGCCATTGTGGCAATACACCCACTGCTCTTTGGAAGCATGGTGCCAGGTCGACACTTGTACGCTGGCCGCGATCATCACAATTGTGGCCGAATATGCAGTGGACCACGATCGCGTGACTTTGTGGGATCCTAAAGTCAACAACAACAACGATGGGCCCCAAGTTTTCAACACCAACAAAAACGATGGGCTCCAAGTCAACAACAACAACAACACCAACAAAAACGATGCACAAAAAAGAGTTTGGACACTTCTTCAATACCAACAACAATGGAAGGATTTACCAGTTGTTGAAACTGCACGGGCTAAAGAATTGAAAGAGATTCCTTGGGCGACGGTTGGCCTTTGCCCAAGACGACGCTGGTGTAATTGGTGTCAGCTGGTGCATGTGCCTTCAAAAGAATGTACCGAGTATGTCCAATGCCAAGGTGGAAAGTGCGTGGCTCGATTCAATCCCAACACGAATCCAACTGCACAACAATGGCATTTCGAAAATTGCCAAGTTGAGCGCGCCTGCGCATTATGTGGTGAAATGTGTCCGGCATGGGATCTTCGTGAACAAATTCAGAGCGGCAAAACCTCCATCCCACACGCGTTACGCTGTACACATGTCAAAGTGCCGTGCCCCAATGATTGTGGTGAGCCGATTCGTCGCGGCTTCATCGAGCAACACAAAAAACAAGAATGCCCCAAGACATTGGTGCCTTATGAGTGTCATTGCTCCAAATTTTGGCCGCGCGGTTGTTTGCGCCGCGAGCTCAAAGATCACAACTGTCTGGCTACACTCTCACATGCACTCGCAATGGAACACGACAAGCACAAAGACCTCGTCAACGCATTCGACTTGTTGAAAAAACGTGTGCTTGATTTAGAAAAGCGTTTAGCTAGGAAGAGAAATTCAGATGATGATAGAAATTCAGATGATGATGAATGATTTTTCTCAAAAATTATGCATTCAATCGTCTTCCAAAAACTCAAAATCATCATCTTGCGCGGCTTCTAAAATATCATCCTCAATCAACTTCCAATCTTCTTTCAACGTGGCTTCTGAAACAGATGCGACTGTTGGAGAGGCGGCTGTCGCGGCGGCCGTCGCCTTGGCTGGAAGTTGAAGAATGGACAAGACTTTGCCATGTCGCAATGAAATAAAGTCAGGATGAAGCTGATCACCTTCCAACTTGCACACGCATTCCTTGACCACTTTTTGTTTTTTTTGCCAGACAACCACCCTGATTTTTTTGAATGGCGTTTGCAATGGGGGCTTCTTCTTTCTAACACCAGACGATCCATCTCCGCCGCCGCCGTTGCTGTAAAAAGTAGCAAAAATCCTACTCATGGTTCTGAGCAATTTTTCGCCTTGTAAATCATCGGTCAATACAAAATGTTCTCTCCATTGTAAAGATTGCAAGTCGATAAATTCTTGAAATCCAATTTTGATCCACTTTTTGTTATTGATGGACACATCTCCGAAAAAAGCAAATGTCTTGAAGCCCCAAAACACCATTTGTTCCGACGTGAAATATCCATTCGCAAGTGTTTTCTCAAAACTTGGTGCTTGTTCTTCTTCTTCACCTTCCGGTGGTAGATTTTGCAGATTGTAAATATGCAACAATGGCGCATCCAAATAAACGCGAGCCAAATTCTCTGAATCCTTTTTATTTTCTTCGTGTGCGGTTTTGCAAAAATGCAACGCCCGATTCAACCAACTTTCTTTTGACGACGACGTTGATGTTTTGCTTTGTCCAGACATTAATAATAGCGTCATGGCCAAAGAAGACAAGCTCGACGATGAACGCGTTTCGTCTTGTTCTTTTTTGCTCTCTTTACACAAAGTCAATTGCAAAAACTCGAGATCAGGCGACATCGGACGAATCGGACGTATCACCGTATCCGCTTGATTTAGAATTTTTACTCCCAACTCAATCATATTTTCTCCACGGGTTGATGCTTGTGTCTTTGGAACGTTTAAAGAGAAATTAGGTTCGGATAATGCTCGTAAAACCGCGTACAAGGCATCGGAATCCCAGGTAAAAATAGCATTGGCTCCGTCCATCAACGTCTTGAATTGAGATCTATCCGATTCCTTTGTCCAATCTAAAAAAAGATATTGTCCTTTTTCTTGGGTTTCTTTGTCCTCCTGGCCAATCTTTAACAGGTCTATTCCCAACAATGGAATTTGTGCATAGTGTTCCACAAGATCTTGAAAATAATTGTAGCTCGCATAGTTGGCCGAATAAGGAGCTATACCTGCTCCAAATCGAGCCAGACATAATAAATTATAAATTTGCTTGGATTCTGCATGTTGGGGTTTGAATTCAAAATAATAATTGCGTTTTTTGGGTGGTGGGGGTGCTGGTGGTGTTGGCGATTTCATTCCCAATGTAACCTCCTTTTTTCCAGAGGTTGGCTCTTTTTTGAGCATCGCAGGTGGTACTTTTTCGTCTTTGCCAGAGGTTGGCTCTTTTTTGAGCATCGCAGGTGGTACTTTTTCGTCTTTGCCCAACGGCGGGGTTGGACCCAACGGCGGGGTTGGACCCAACGGCGGGGTTGGAGTCGAAGCCGCGCATGAGCTCGAAGAAGATGATGCCGTCGCAAAGATTTGTTTATCATCCGCTGATGATGTCTTGTCTTTTGTGGATGATGGTGATACCGATACCAATTCTCTCGCCAATAATTCAGAGAGTTTGGGTGGAATGGGATCAAATGTCGAATCGACTTGCCCAGCTGGCAGCGGATCACAAGTTGCCGCCACCGGCGGAAATGATTCCGGATGCCAAAATATGTTTTTCTTCATTTTTTTGAGTTTGACTTTGTGAGCCCTGGGAATTAATTCCATCCCAAAAAAAACTTTTTGATTGCAGATATAAAGTGCCGAATGATCATCGACTGGTATTTTATAATTTTTATGTTTTGGTTTTGGTGTCTCTTTTTCCCGCATTTACCCACAATAAATGCACAACCGCCTTTCTCAACCCATACCCCTCTAAAACCCAAGACCCACTGTCGTATTTGTTGGTGAATTGGCGAAATGTCTGTCCCCCACATACCACCACTTTTAGAACACAAAAAATGCAAGGTTACCAGAAACTCAATGGACAAGACCGCAAGATGACGGACAAGCGTGTTCTCCGTCAAGTGGAGCGTGTGATGCGCGTTATTCGCGACATTGTGGGGAATCGAGTCACCATTAATCCTGACCGATGCTCTCAAGTGAGCTGTTATTATGGCAACCTGGTGTTCAACGGGTGTTACAAAGTCGATAAAGGCCCTGAAACCACGGCCGACGCAAAAACTCTTGTGGATCAACATTTCCAATTGATCCGCAAGAAAAAGAAATTTCGGCGATATGGTGATATGGTGATTTATGTGGGTATCTTTTTCTTTTGGTATGAATTTGGATGTTGTGTCACACAAACAACGGCTCTGGTTTATGCACCCGTCGAGGAGAACAAGGTGGCACCATCTGCCGAGGATAAAAAGATCCCGGCTGATTCTTTAGAAAACAATCTGTTGAATCCGGATGACCCATCGGACCAACTTCTCCTTGCATTGGTCAAGCATGAATTGGACGGGCTCGGCATGGATGTGCGCAACTACACCGCCTGTCCCAGATGCAAACGCATTGACAAGTTTGAATCCTGTTTCAAGTGTGAGATTTGTTCCCATTTTATTGTCGCACTTGGTGAAAAATTGTGCGCGCGAAAAAACAAATGAATTTCTCTCTCTCGACTACAAGAAATGGAAACGAAAGGAAAAAAGAGAAAAAAGTGCTTTCTCGGTTGTTTCAAACCGCTTTGTTTGGAATTCAAAGTGCTTGTTTTTTGGAATCTGAAAGCCTTTTGGCTATCGCATTCTTTTATTGTTTCAAACCCCCCATGTTTCTAAAAAAAGTATAACGTACTTCCTCCTCCTAGATGTCAAAAAAGTCAAACAATTCGTACACGGTGGGTGTCAAATTGCTCAGTGGGAAGTTCTTTCATGTGGTTGTGGGCCCCCTCGACACTGTATGTGCTCTCAAGCAGCGCATTTTCGAACGCGAAGGTATTCTTTCTCTCTCTTTTCCTTCTCTTCTGATTTTGTGAATTAGGCATCGCCCCGTCCAAGCAAAATCTCTTGGTCTTGGGCAAGCTGCTCACGCCGGAAACCAGGTCTCTTTCGGAATACAACCTCAAAGCCGGAGATGTCGTCTATGTCACAGCCGGCATACGCGATCCAACCCCAGCGTAATCCATGTCCCCCCACCCACATGTCCTCCATAATCTCCTTTTTCGCCTTCAGCGGTGGAGTGGGTGCCTCATCCAGCACGAGTACGAAACCTCAATCCATCGGTTCCGATGCAGAAAACAAAGAAACGAAAGCCACGGCCGGCATGACCTCGCAGTCAAAAACACCCGATCTTCTCAAGCCGAATAGCGGTTCTGTTCCCGGCACCGATGTCGCCAAACTTCGGGCGAGCACAATTCAATACTTTGCACAAGTGACGACCGTCGTGCGGCCGCAGGGCAATTCCGCACCAGACGCCCAGGCCACCGAAACCGAAACCAACAGTTCGCGTTGGCCAAGAGCGTCGCAAGCCTACTGCATCTACAGCCGCAAAAAGGGCGACCTCGATGTCACGGGTGTCATGACTATCGGTCTGTCGAACCCGTACCAAACCACCTTTTACTTTGCCATTGGCATTGGAATCGAAATCTTGCTCGAGGCTCCGACCGCCCAATCTCGCTTGGCCGGCAAAGATGGTGTGATCACGGGTACCAGCATTTCCCAAAGTTGGATGTTTGCCATCATCCACGAAATCGCACATCAATGCTTTACCCTCGGCCTTCAAATCCGCCAGCTCTTGGAAAAGCTTCAGCTGCTTTCGGTCGAAATCGCCGGTATCCCACTCCCTCTCGACTATTTGGATCCAGAAACTGGACGATGTTGTGTCCTTTTGGGTCACCTGGGCGATCCCGATGTACCTCGCGGTTTCAATGTCACCGTTCCACACCAACAACAGTGGATCTTGCAGTCGGTGTTGTTTGTCCCTGCACGCCTGCTCACGTTTGCTGAATGCCAGCTCATTCGCAAAGAGGGCTCTGAAGCCCGTAGAAAATTGGGGGAATTGTTTGTTAAGACCAAGGAATTTAGTCTGTGCAATGTACCCAACCATCTCTGGCCTAAAGAGAAAGAGCTCACTCTCACCGCCACAACCAGCAGCAAAACCGGCGACACACCAACCGCCACTAGCAGCTCGTGCTCTTCTGCCGCCGCCACCGCCACCGCCGCGCAAGGAGGAGCATCCGCGAAGCGTGAATTGTCTGTGCCCACCACTTGTTCTTCCTCTTTATCCGACACTCGTTTAAGAACAAGTTGATTGTCTCGCTCAAACAAACCCTTTCGTGGATCCTAAATTCGTCGTTGACTCAACCCGCAAAAGCTGCGGGTGTCGAAAATTCGAAACTCGAGAAAAAGATGGTGGTCCTTGTCAATTGATTTTTTCAGCCTCAAAAATAAGCTCATTTTCCCCTCCTGTATTTCTCACTCTTGTTAGATGGCCAAGACATTGACATTAAAAGATATATGTGAGCTCGACAATAAAACACAAGAACGCGCTATGGTCATGTTGTCGGAACACAAGGCTTATTCCCAATTGTTGGATATGATTCAACGTCAACGTATTGATAAATTATTGGAAACTGAAAAAAGGCTGCATGCCGTGAACCAACAGCTCGAGGAAAGAAACAAGGATCTCGAAGCAAAAAACAAAGATGTCGATCAAAAAAAGAAACTACTCGAAGAAACAGAAAAACAATTAAAAGAAAAGGAGCAAAAACTTCGAAAGGCCGAACAAACCGAAGCGGAAACCGAAAAAAAGCGAATTGCCGCATTAAGTTGGGAAGAAAAACGCAATGAGCGCTGGAGAATGGAGGATCCCTATCCCTCAGGATGGACTTGTATGGATAATGGAATTAGTGCAAGTGATGCATGGGATGATGAACATGATCGCCTGAATGCAATCTATGGCGCCGATACGTATGTTGTGAAACCCCCGTATTCTATCTCGAGTGGCGAGCCGAAGCCCGACTATAGAGATGATCCTGATCAATTTTATTCTCACCATCCAGAACACAAAGCCCTTATCAGCACGTTTCAAGCTAAAAAATAGGGTTTTTTTTCAATTTAGTCTTAGGTTTGAGACGAAAATGAGTTGAATATTGAGTTTTGGTGCTCATAATAAATGTTAATTGAATGGGTCGATCCGAGGCACAAGCAGCGCCCCGAGTTCAAGCTCAGCTGGGACATCACATCTCTACAGGGGCCGTGATGAGAGACGACCATTAAATTAGATTGTCAACTCAAAGACTAGGGATCCGATTTCCGGTTATATTGATCAAAACTGAGTAGTAGCAATCTGATTTAGTGGTCGTCTCTCATCACGGCCCCTATAGCACACATTTTATTTTCCAAGTTTCCAAAGTGGACAACAAAAATGTATTTTTTTCAAGGCTGAGGACATCGAGGTCTTTTTTTTTACGAGAGTGACGGTAAAGAAGCAAGGGTAAAGAAGCAAAGATGCAAAATTTGGAATTGGCTGCTTGCGAGGATGATTACCAAATTTTGGCTGTTTGTGAGGATGATTACTTACCATTGGGAGAATATCAACAACAAAGGTTTGGCAGTCTTCACATTAACATTACCAATCCGACAGCAGACAATGTTGCCTTTTTGTCATCAGAAGAACTCCCACGTTGCATGATTCATTTTTGCATACAATTGGATTTACTAAAATTTCCAATCATCCATTTTCAAAACTTGAGCCGAGCAATTCAAAAACGTGGTAGCAATTATTCTATGGAAGTCGAGATTCTCTCTTGTGGAGAAACGATTGATCCCACACTTTTCGATTATTGTAAAGTCGATACTGTTCGTTTTATCAACATTGAAAAACAGGTACAATTTCAAAGGCAAATCAATCGTCTTACACACGATCATGTTCCAATTGACACCAAGTTTTTAAAGGATTTTTCATTTAGACCGGAATTGCTCCAAAAGATTGACGACCAAAAATTTGGCATGGATACCGATTTGATTGTTTCTTATTCCGCAGAAATTAAAACTTGGAAACAATTGAAAAAACTGCAATCTTTGACCTGGTCTGGAGCGATCATAATAACAGCAGAAAACTTTCTTAATTTAAATTCCATTCAAAACGTGAATGAAATAACACAAATATTGAACCCTTCTCCTCAGGATTTTATGGGATTTGAAGGGTTGAAACGTGTTGGTGTCGTGATATCGAAGAATCATAAAAATTTGGGAATTTTGTGTTGGAAATATTTAGCTAAATTACCCTATCTTTGTCATTTATTTTTTGCGCAAGCGAATGATTTGCGTTTGAACGAAGAAGACGACGACAACGATCAAGATGATGAAGATGTTTTCTATCCTTGTCTTGAGACTCTTGACTTCTTCCATGTTGGACTGGATTTTTCAAAATACTTGAAATTTATACCCGGGAAACAACTTCTCTCGCTTGGGATTCAAGATGATTCCATGACAATCAAGTCTTTTGTTACACATTGCAAACAAAAACAAATATTTTTGCCAAACTTAATTGAACTCAACATGTCAAAACCCAATGACGAAAAACGTTTCCACGACGCTTTTAATGAGTATTGCACGGGAAGAGATTTTGTCGAAGAACAATACCTTGATTATATTCAATTTATTTCTCAACATACTAACTTGGAAAGCATGGGTACGGGTTATTTATTACAACAACGAATATGGCGAAAAAGACAATTGGCTCGCGTTGCATTCCATGTAGCTTTTATCCGAGCCAATCACAACAATCCACTATGGTGGTCGGTATTGAATATTTCAACCTTGATTCCCTTTTGGGAGCTGTCCTGCGGATCATAACAAATTTGTACCACAGAATCGATCCCAAAATGTGAAAAATGGTTGTTGGAAATTTCCCTTTTGTTGTTGATGATGTTTGCGATGGTAATCCGCATTATTATCCGACACGTATGACCACAAGGTCATCCAATCATCCCTTGGAGAATCAATACCCAAATGATCATGGATGGTTTTTAAATTGGCAAATAATCCCAACATCGCAGCCGTTTCATTGCTCATGCCACTCAAAATTTGAGCGAAAGCAAAACTCCCACCGTCCATGATCAAACTTTCAACAATGTGATTGTAAAATCCACCCACCGGCTCGGGAATCACAAAATAATGATGCACAATATGAATTTTTTGAAAAGCCCATTTCCACCGATGGGCCAAACGATGCATCCAATATTGCCACGTATCAATCAACACCATGGCAAGGATCACGCGACCCACCACTACCATTCCATTTTTGATTCTATTGGTTTCTTCTTCTGATAGAACTTTTATTGATTGTTGTTCATCCAAATAGGATCCAAGTGAAATAAATACGCATGTTTGAATGATTTGATTCAAAAGCACTTTGGAAACAACATCCACCTTGGAAAGGTTTTTGTTTTTTTGCAAGGTCAATGAGAATTTCCAATGTAAATAGCCCGTGTACAACCAGGTACAAATCATCACTGCCCCCGCATAGGCCAGATTACATCGAATCTGTTCGGAGAAACCCTGTTCCCAGAAACCCATTTTTTTCATCCTCCCTCCTTATTCCCATCGTGTTTTCCCCCCTTTCGTGTTTTTTTGTGCCAACATCTGTTTCTTGTGGCTGCAAAAAAAAACAACACTCAAGGGTAAGGGTGAGGGGAAAAAAAGACCGGTCGCCGCCGGTCGATTGATTGGGAGCCAAAAAAAAAATGACAACCCTCCAAGAAGATACTCGAAACTCAATCCAATGGTACGATATTCTATTGTTGGTTGTTTTTATTTTAACCATCCTCGGCGTGTTGGTCTTTTGTATCATGACCATGTGGGGCTATTGGAACACTTCTGAAACGATTCGCGTTCCATCTTCCTCTTCTTCATCATCAACCGGGACAATAACAACAGGACTGTTTAGCAATGACAATTTTAATTGTGGATCCAGCGGTAATGCTTGTGATGTCTTTGGTGGACAAGTCTGTCGAAATGGCAAATGTGTGTGTCTCGGCACCGGCTCAACCTATTGTAGTGGAGGATTGGGATGTCGACAATTGTCTCGTGATCCAACCAACTGCGGAGCTTGTGGTCAAGCTTGTAATGGGGTGGCCGGATGTTGCAACGGTGCCTGTGTCGATTTTTCACAAACCGGCTCCTGCGGTTCGTGTGACAGTGTCTGTACCGGCCCGCATGCTGGTTGCTGTGGCGGTGAATGTGTTTCCAACCTCCAAACCAACGATCTTTCGTGTGGTTCTTGTTTTACCGTATGTACCACGGGATTCAAATGTTGTGGTGGAACGTGTACGGGCATCATGTCGGATTCCAAAAATTGCGGTGGGTGTGGCATCCAATGTGCCGGCGTGACTCATTGCGAGTCGGGGACTTGTGTTCCCGGTTGTCAAACCGGATTATATGATTGTGGCAACGGAACCTGTTCCACATTGTTGAATGACAATGCCAATTGCAGAGCGTGTGGTAACGATTGTCCGGCTGGAACGTTTTGTTTGAGCGGAGAATGTATGCCCAATACTTGCCAAAAAGACACCAACACCGAATTTTGTCCCAATGGGTATTGCAATGGTCTGAATCAAGTCACGTCTTGTGGTTTCTGTGGCAATGAATGCAAATTTGTTTGTCATGAAAATCGTTGTACATGTAACAATAACTTGGATTGCAACCCAGGATTTAGTTGTATTCATGATTCCAACGGAGGGCGGTGTCAGCCACCCAGTTGTCCTGCCGGAACTATATTTTGTCCGTTGGGAACCTCGTGCATCGATTTGAATTTTTCACCTTTGAATTGCGGCCAATGTGGCAATATTTGTGCATCTGGAACATGTAGTGGAGGCAAATGTAGTTGTGCGGATGATAGTCAATGTGGTCTAGGATATGTTTGTGTTGGGGGGGAATGTGTTTTAAGTTAAATTTCTTTGTTTGGACAAAATCGAAAAAGGGTGGTTGCGTAAATCTCTTCAGAGCTGCGTGGAAGCAAGAGAACCTGAATAAATTTTCGACAGTAGGAGAGTGTAAAAACAAAACAGCTAGGAATAGTAAATTGAGTCGTACGCAGTGCTGGCGGCACACTTTTTGAGGCACGAACAATTTCTAATCTTACGGGATAAGCACACAACCAAAATGTGTTGGATGGAATCCACCCATCCCCATCAATCTGTGATTTCCGTGAAAGCCATGCAAGTTGTTCTTGCTCTTTAGACTCACTTTCGTTATCATCACGACGTTGGAAATTAATACACAATTCTTCAGTTGGAAATTCAATCACCCACCGAGGAAATTGTGAATCTTCTGGAGTCCATGCTACGTAAAAGCCTTGTTTCGCTAAAAAGGGATGTGATGTATAATAATATTCATAAATGGTCTCGAGTATTTTACGTTCTGGAATGTTCAACATAGAATCCAAGATCGTTTGAAACATTTCGAGATGGGATTTACGCCCGGTTGCCACATTAAAATAAATTTGATCCGTTGTTTTCTCATCTGAATCTTTTTGATTTTCATAGAGGAGAAATTGTCGATGCGCGTTAAGAATTTCGTCAACCATCGGTTTATGAAACATCTACTTTAAAAGGATTAAAACATTTTCTTTTTTCAGAAAGAAATGTGGTCTAGGATATGTTTGTGTTGGGAATGGGTTTTACGTTAAATTTCTTTGTTTGGACAAAATCGAAAAAGGGTAGCTCTTGAGTTTTCAAATCAATCATCCATTGCCGATGAGCTTCTTCCTTTTTTCATGCTGCTCATCTGAGAATCCAGGGAAGTATTAAAATGGAACAAATTTATAAATCTGGGAAGCGAAACTAGGTGAAGAAGAATGAAATTGGATAAAGTTGCCACACCAAGACACATAACCAATAAAATTTTCAGAGCCATCTTCCCATCCAATTTCACATAATCCAAAAGAGTTGCACAAAAGTGAAACAACAGGTTGATGGCATCTTTCAAATGGATTGTCAGATTTTGCCAACTCGAGTTTTTTCATTTGTTCTTCGACTCGACCTTTATATTCCGCGAGTTGTTGCGGAATTGAGTCATCGATTTGACGCCAACCTGACAAGACACGAATTGGACCTTTACGCAAACCATTAAAAAAACTTAAAGTGAACCATCTGTTGGTATTGGTTGGTACATAAACACCATCCAATTGAACAGTTGGATGAAGAAATCCGAAAATGATTGCCCATAATTCACGAATTAATATTTGTTGGACATTCGTTCCAAGAGACTCAAACCAAATGTTGATATATTTAAACAGGTCAAAAATCGGTGTCGACATCTACAAGGGGCCGTGATGAGAGATGACCACTAAATGAAATCGTTGCGACAACGTTTTGATCTGTTTAACGGAAAATAAGATCATATTTTTTCTAGTCGCCAATCTAATTTAGTGGTCATCTCTCATCTTGGCCCCTATAGAGATCAAAAAAAGGAACGTCTCATGAGAAAGGGTTTACTGGCTGAAAAAATCAATACACGCTGAAAAAACATCGCTCGAATCAGCGACAAGTGCTAATAATTGTTGGCGGCTCCAGGCCCCCAAATCCAACGTCCAACTGCATCCCAATAGAGGCACGATACAAACACTCAGTTGCACAGAATCAATCTTGACAATTCCACTTTTTGAATGACAATCACAAATGCCATCTTTCCATTCAATGGTTTCTGGAATTTCAATTCCATCTTTCTGATGTCCACCACGATGAAAATGTTTGGTTTTGGCAGTAAAAATATAATCGGTTTCTTTTTCATAAACCTTGGCGTCAATTTCGAGTTGCACATTTAATATTTTCTTTGGACCCTGTTGCACCTTGATGGAAAAGTAATCTCGGAACGTCGCAGGTGCCTTGAAGTTGAAACGGTTGTCATGTTGAAAATCTTGAAAGAGGGTAGCCGCTTCTTTGTTTTCTTTTGGGTCTTGGTAAATATAGATATATTCATGTGATGGCCACACACTGATTTTTGGCGTGAGCTTGTATCGATTGAGTATGTATTTAGCCAAACGAAGGGTTTTGGTTTGATAACCATTACGTTTATGAATAGCACCTTCCCGCAAATTACAAATTTGAAACAGGTCGTGATCTTCAAAATCGTCCCTTTTTTCTTTTGCCATCTGGATGCAACAGAAAGGGGCAAGATAAGCACGAAAAAAAAAATGTGTGATGACAAAGGTATTTGATTGGGCAAGCGGTGTCGTGAAATTTTGGCCAGAATTTCAAAATCAGTTGAGTCGCCTCGAAAAAATTTTACCCGAGCCATTGTGGAAATTGATTTTTCAATACCAACACTCGCCGGCCTTGACCAAGAGTTATACGACGCTGGATGCCAAACATACTCTATTATTTGAACCCATCCCTCCCAACACATGTGACTTGCCGGATTCTTTTTTGACTTATTGTATGAAAATTATGCCCAAGTATTGGCAACAAAAAGAAGAACCCAACAACCCGCTTAAATTGATGAAAAATGTCACTGAGCGGTTTGTTTTGTTGGCTCTACCCGATCCAGACAATGATCCATTGGGCTTGTGTGAGTTTTGGTTTGACGAATATGAAAACCGCCAGCGTTCTTTTGATCATACCGACCGTGTCGTCCATGGATGTCTTTCTTGGTGTGGGACAGCATTGAGGATTTCTTTTTCTCGGGGGTTTGTTCGAAATACCATTCTTTTTTATGCCACATAATACATTTCTTGTCTCAGATGGCGCATTGGATACCGGATCTTGCCAAGACGGCAAAACAAATGGCCATTCTCATCCGCAAACCCCTGTTTCAACAAGTAATCGACTGTTTGGCTTACCACCTCAATGTCGAGACCGAACTGGGCATTATTTTTCCGGTTGAACAAAAAGACAAAGACCAAGGTTTTTCAACAAGTTATATTGTTTACAAATGGAAACACAAAACTCCCACCCACGACTTGGCTGATTTTTATCCACGTCTGGATCCATACCATCAAGACTTATTGGGCATTAGTCTAAAATACTCACTCAATCGCCAATTACACTGGTCTTGTAACATTGTCAATGACGATTATGTTCCATGTCTATTGGTGTTTTTCTCGCGCATTCATGGAGACATTTCTTTTGGATATCCAGTTTCGGACAAGAAAGAAATCTGTGCTTGTTATTACGAGTGGTTTACTTACCGAGACCAATACAAACCCAACATTTGTGCCAAACTGGTCAAGTTTCTTCCAGTAGATGAGCTTGCTTCTCTAGTTTGGGACTTTTGTGTCTTTCCCAATATTTTTGCCATGTTTGGTTATTTTTCTCCTCGTCTTCGCCAAGTATTGATCGATAGTTTTGTACGTTATAACCAGCCCATTTAACTCGTTTTCTGCGACACATCATGTAGAATTAATCTCTATGGTCAAGATGTACTTTAAAGCTTATCGAAATAATCTATTTCAAGTCATTCATGTTGCATGTCGCGGTGTATTGCTTCAAGAACTGATTCATTTAACAGAAGAATATCTCTATAATCAAACATGGGACATCGAGGATAATTTACAAGATATTGTGCCTTATCAAAAGTCACTTTTCCAGAGCTTGCACAAGAACAAAGATATTCTCGATCGCTATGTCGGACCTGATTTTCTTCCAATTTCTTCTGTGCATCGAATGAATTGGCTTGTGATTCCCCGAGAGTATCAACAAGATTTTGTTGATTTTTGGAACATTTTACATTCAAATATTGAGTCCATGTGTGATGACGACGACTGGACAGATCAATGTTTGTTTCGAGACGCATTCAAAATTCAAGATTCCAAGACACGATCTCGGGCTTGGAGAATGCCGTGGATCGAGTTGAAGGGATGGAATTGCGTCGAAATTCGATCTCCTCTATATTCTAGCAGCAATCGGGAACATCATTACGAATTAACTACCGTTGTGCCTCTCCATCACGTGCATGTAATGGATGGTGATGAATATGATGATTGTCATTCCTTATTTGGCAATATACATTCTTTATTATTACAAACCTTGGCATTACCTGGTAATACCTTAAATTGCGTTAAACCTCTCGATACAATCGATTTGGGTGACATACTGTATTCCAAAAGTCAAATTGATTGTCGTAGGAAAAGTAAAATTCAATATAAAAATGGTACAAGCGATCGGGTTTTTACTCTAGACCACTGTTGGATAATTTCAGACAGTTTGCCCGAAGGCGATTTCCTTGCCTTTCATCCTAACCCCGAGAAAACTGTCCATTTTTTTACTCTGGATCATTATGGCGAAAATATTCGTGAAATGACCATGGAAGAAATACAAGAACAACGAGCCCAACAACTCGTCTTGGATCCCATTCAAAGACTCGTTTTAAAACGGGCACTCGAACAAACAGAATCTGAAGAAAATTCTAAAAATGCTAAAAAAATCAAATTAAATTGAAATACCCACTAATTTTTTCTTTCGTTTTTTCCCCCCAAAAACAGATATGGCTGCCGCAGCTCAAAATCAACCTTTACCATCATCACAAACCAAACAGGAACAAACTCCAGCGACTCTTGTCAAACAAACAGAACCAAATTTTGGCAAATATTTGAAAATTTCAGACACATGCATCTTGAAAATTGATGCCATTACTGCCATTTCCAAATATAAAACTTGGAATGAATGGTATATTTCTCTGGTGTGTGGCAGAGAAACTCATGGCTTGGTGCAATCTGATCCATATTTTTCTTCTCTCAACCGTCTTTGGGAACATTGGCTTGAAAATATCGTCAAATAATTTTTTTTCGGCATACATTCAAAAACTCGATGGGAAACGAACACATCAAAGATTGGGGTCAAGTCCCCTCTCAAACAACAATCACTCCCTATGGGCAAGATCAAGTTAGAATTGACGTTGTCCTTCACTTGTTGCAACATCATTTGTATGAAAGAGAATTGGCGAAATTGATTTGGCAATTTATAGATGAAACCTGCCTTGTGTGTGTCCACTCGCAAGTGTTGATTTATGCGGATATGGAACTCTGGACAGGAGATCAATTGTATTTGGCCATTTATAATTCTTATCCATTTGACAAGCAAATTGTGGATCGTTGCAGCATGAACAATCCGCCCTCTCATCATTCATGGGTGGATGTTTACGATTTGAAGAATTCGAAAAAAACTCTTTGGAACTGCCTCACCGATGAAATGCAACAATATTTTTATTTGTACGCTGCCGCCACATCACACAATCAAAAGAAACCTGTTTTATTTCATGTGAATCAATGTCGATAAAAATCTCATGTTTTCTTTTTTTTTGTTGCTATATTTTTCAGATGTTGCAAGAAGAAACGCGTAAACATGTAGCCCGAGGAGTTGTGATCTACTTTTTCGGTGCTTGTTTGATTTTCTTTGTCTGGCAACTCCTAGCCATGGCCATTGGCTATCATCAACTGAAACCTTCATTCTTGTTTGACTGGCTGACCACCAACATTTGCATTCCCACCTTTCGCTGGATTGGACAACAAATCGCCAATGCTGCCCATCTATCTGTCACATTGGTCAAGGAAACTTTTGCCTTTGTGTCGTATTGGACCGGACAAATTTTCTCGTTGATTGGAGACATCCTCTCGTTTATTTCGCGTTTACCGGGCCATCTTTGGCGCGCGATGAGCCACATTCTATCGTGCATATGGTCTCATACAAAAATCATTTTGGATTGGATGGCGACTCACTTCAAACTTATTGTTGATTGGATCCATGGCTATTGGACTTGGTTCATGAATTGGCTTTCCAATGTTTGGAATTATATTTGGCTGACGCTGTTGCAACCGATCGGTCAATGGATGTGGGCCAGGTTCAAGGCCTTTTTTATTGGCATCTATGAATTGGCCGTCATTCTCGGCACTCGTCTTTTAAATTTAGCCAACTCCCTTTATGTTTGGATGGCAAACTTGGCCAACTCTCTTGCTATTTGGATTTCGAATATGGCTGTTTGGTTCGGTAATTTGGCTGTGTCCTGGGCCAAGTGGTTTTGGTCATCCATCATTCTTTATTTGGTTGACCTGGCCGATATTTTTCGTTTGTGGATCATCAAACAAGTGCAATGGCTGGCTCCTTTGATTGTGACTCGATTTCAACATTTCGCGTTTGGATCGTGGGCGTACCTCAAAACATGGGCCTGGTTCGCCTATTCTCTGATGACGGAAATTTACATGTTGCTTTGGGAAATCGTCATTGCCATCATGGAACTTTCAAAATTCAACCTGGCTGCGCGAGCGGCTTCGGAATTGGTGGTTTCTGGTTGGCGTTTGGCCACTTCGTGGGTGTGGACCCCTCGATTCTTTTCCGTTTCTATGGAAGGCTACTTTACACAAAAAACCTTGAGTGTGGCTCTTTCCCTTGTATTGGGGGGTAGCGCCGTTGCTCTTTTTTTCTTTGCCTAGCGTCCCTGTCTCTTCTCTCTGTTGTCTTTCAAAAAACCCTTTTATACATACTCGAATCATGCATGGTTTTGACGGCGATTCCAGACAAATTTTGAGTGTATGTCAAGCACGGTACAGGGGCCGTGATGAGAGAGGACCACTAAATCAGATTGCTACTACTCAGTTTTGATCAGTATAAAGGGATATCGGATCCATAGTCTGAGAGTTGAAAATCTAATTTAGTGGTCATCTCTCATCTTGGCCCCTATACGTGAAAAATTTCATAAAAGCAAAAGAGGGAATCAAGTGGGAAAATCCAGATCCGCAATCCATTTCAGATTTGGGGAATATTGAATCTGGAGAGGATGGTGTTGTTTTGGCAACAACCAATAATCTTTCAGCCAAAATTTGTGGAAAAAAGACATGGATTGGAAAAAATACATGGACCAGGAGGTATCATCGTTGAATTTTCCTTCTTGTTTGTAAATTTCTGTCGCGTAGACGATGGGTTTGCGCAAAAAGATTGGGTGAAACGTTACCACTACACCGAGCCATGTTTGATTGGAACCCAAACTATGTCGGTTGGGATAGAGCGGATATGTTCCCAACGTTTTCATAAATGTGGTTTGAAACGTAGAGATATTGTTATTTTCCATGGTTGCAATCGTCACACATTGTTGCTCCACACATGTTTTATTCACATGGAGGTAATAACCAAGTGTGTGATTTCCGCGAGGCAACGGAAGGAGATATTCATTCAATGTTTCACCAAGTTGTATGTTGACATTGCGTTGATAATAGAACCCACTACCAATGATCCATGGCTGAAGCTTGAGAAACACCAGTATGCCAAAACATATGACCAAAATATACCATGGGAAAATTAATGGATCTTTCAACACACAATGCCAATATTCACTGCTTCGATGAGACCATCGTCCGCCCACCAAGACAATAAATTGTGTGGTGTCAAAGAGTCCGTCTTCTTCGTTGGTGATTTTAAAACCATAATACTTGGTTTCAATATTGAGAATATTCTGAGTAATTTTTCGCTGCGGACCACTAAAAATGTCTTTCCAATCGGGATTCAAAGTTGTTCCCCAAGCCCACAAGCTGTTTTGGTGATCCAGCCCCAAATACGCATTTTCATATTTGCAAACTAGGCGATATTGATCTCGATCTTTTTCCAAAGGCTTTTTGTTGGGCACGTTGTCCTCTGTTGTGACTGTCATCTGCAAAAAAAAAACAAAAATATATATTTAAAAAAGGCATCCAATTTTTAGAGGGGAAGACAAACATGTTTTGCACAAAAAAGGTCTAATGTCCATTCTCCATTTTTGGAATTATAGGACCGAAATTCGCCTTGCCACGATTCTGCCAATCGTTTCAACCGATTTATGTATTTGACCAATACATTATGATTGTCCTTGCTTGACGGCCAACAATTTTTCAAAATTACGCGGGCGGGTTTGTTTTTGAATCGCGGATGCAACACCTCCACATGATGCACGTCCAATTTCACGATGTTGGCCAAATCTTGTCCCAACTTCAAATCAGAAAGATCGCTCGAGCCATGCCATGTAATTTGTCCCAAACCAAAAAACATGAGCGTAAAATTTTCCACTTGAGACAATTGAGCTCGTGTCATTTCCATCAATTGAGAAAATGGGGGCCGACTTTGAGGTCCACCACTTTTGGTCAATAAATGAATCGACATTGGTGGATGGGCAGCAGCAACAGCAGTAGATGGATCGTCCATCCATTCAATTGTTTTCAGAGATTCTCCGGCTGGGTTGTTGTTTGTTCTTGTGAAAAGAGGCTGGGTTTTCATTGTGTGAATCAGTGCCACAGAGGATGGAGCGATTGTCTTTTTCTTGAGTTGTCCCGGGGCGACTTGTTCTTGGAGTTTTTTTGGCTCGGAAGATCGGAAATCAGCGAGGCCAAATGGATCCACATCGACGCGCGACTCAAGTTTGTGTGATTGAAGCAAAAGAAGCTTTTGTTGCGGTTGCGGGTTTTGTGGGTATTGTTGTTGTTGTGGTTGCGGTTTTGGTTTTTGAATTGCGACTTGTGGAGGTGGTTGTGGTTGTTGTGGTTGTTGGTTTCGAGGGTTGATTTGGATGCTTGTCGCTTTGGTTGTCGGTGGCACGGATGGCAGTTTGTCCCTCTTTAATCTACGTCGATTCTCCGGCTTCAATTCTGTTGCCGCTATTGCGGGTCGGGAAAGCGATAATGGAGACAGAGTGGATGTTTGTGGCTGGAGTTTGGGTGATCCAAAACCTTCAAACAATGCTGGAGCGGATGATGATGATGATGATGATACGACTGGCACAAAAGATGCAGCGGGTGAGTTGGTGACGAACCCCTTAGAATCTTGTGATGACAATTGATTCCATGGATTCACATCCTTTGATGATTGCTCTGGTTGAACAAATTGGGGACCATAAGATCGACCTTTGGCTTGCCATTGTTGCTGTTGTGGCTGTTCTTGCTGTTGTTCGACAACAGATTGCCATCCAAATGAGAAAGATGATGATGATGTGGGTGACGGATCTTTTGTTTTCCACCCAAAAGAAGATTCTTTCTGTTGACCACCATCATTCCAACTGCAGGAAAGATCTTGACTACCAAATGTTGGAAACTCTAATGTTGACTTGCCAATCTCGAACCCTCCAACACCCAACATCTATCGAATGCAACATAGAGTCAAATGCATGTTTGCTTTGCTTACAAAAACAAGAGATGAGAATCGATGATGGAAATTTCCAAGGGGCCATATTTGAAAATCAAACTCAAACACATGCCAAAAGAAGAGTTGATCGACATCAATGGGGTGGTCTCGCATGCAGCGTCCGAGTAAAATCCATATTGTGGGCCTTGTACGCGTTCTTGCATTTTGATGTAAAAATCATTGTCTGGAGGGATAGGATATCCAGGATTCTTTTTCGAGACATCTTTCCCCAACAAGACTTTCATCAAAGTATCTTTTTTGTTGTGGATAACCACCTTGAGAATTTGGCTCCGCATGACATAAAGTCCACCCGTGAGTGCGCCTTCTTTTTCTTCTTTTTCACCCTTGGGATAATCGTAGCGAACCAACGGTGACTGCAACATCTCGCTCGCGTGCTGGAATGTCAGTTCCACGCCCACAAAACAAGTCGGATCCAGAGACGAGACTTTGTACTCGTCAGCTTTGTCTTCCATCTTTTCGTTTTGAGTCACAAGACTGCTAGCGATCGAGACTTTGCGCGGATAACCACGTTTGGTCGTGGTTTCCAACGTAAATCCAGATCCATGCAGAATTTGACTCTTTTTCTTGACCAATTGATCGTACAGGGTTTTGTCCACCGTGGTATCGAAAACATAGCTTTGGACACCCATCACGTCGGTTTTGTGCGCATAATTGAGCGTGCTTTCATAAAAATCGCACATCATTTGCACAGAAACCATAAACCCATACGATCGCATGATGCGAGTCAGAACGGCTCCTGCCACGTGAACCGGGTTGTTGGAATCGTATTGTTCGCGAGAAATGACTCCCCAATGTGATGTTGAACACAATCTTTTCTGAACTTGAGTAAATTCCAATCCACCCGGAGGTGTGAAAGCATCTTTTTCTTTCTCCCCACTCGGTGAAGGCGAAGACGACGAGCTTGGTGGTGGTACAACGTCATCTTTTGACTGGGCAGCTGGGGCCTTTTCATCTTTCTTTTCGACGCCAGGAAGAGGAGCCGGCGTGTTTGCAAAAACGGGAATCGATGGTAAAATGTCAGAGACGTCGCTGATTCGTTTGATTTTCGAGAGACCCTCCAAGGCATTGTGGAATGCCGCGGCATCACTTGTTTGTGGCGGTTCTTGCGCGAGATGTTTGAGCAAGACCGTGCACAAAAACAAGCCTGTGCATGAATGTTTCACAAATGAAAGCGCTTTCTTTTGCGGCGGTGGAGGGTAATAATAGTCATAACCACCACCACCACGACCTCGGACTTCACCACGACCTCGACCTCTTCCTCCTCGACCACGCATAAAAAAATCACCACGACCACGGCCACGGCCACCACCCCGCCCACCTCGACCTACATTTTGAAAAGGAGGAACATGTGTGTTTTTGTACCATCGGAGCAAAATGCTTCGGATCAATGTTTCCATGCGCAAACAACGCTCTTGTTCGCTGATTTTCTTTTCGCCGAGTTGAAGAGAGAGAATCGACGGGTGCAAAAGCGTCGCGATACTGCGTTCCAGATTGTCCGTTGGTTGGGCATCGCTCAACAAAGCCTCAAACGGGCCCAAAATTTCGGGGTGGATATTGAACCACACCGAAGCGGAAGCATACATCAAACGAAAAAAGCCACCCATGGCTGCACATTCTTTTTGGGATTTGGTCTTTTCACCAAAAAATTGGACACCGATCGAATGCAAGGCATTCATGATCAAGACACAAATATGTTTGTGATTTGGAGCAAGGTTGTCTAGTCCGCCGGCGTGATAAAGCCAAAGTTTGGCATAATTGACCCAAATCCACGCCGCAGAATGTGCGTCGCTAAATGGAACAACACCTTCTTGTGTGGGTCGTTTGGGTACAGCCAATGGCACATCAAATGGGACCATGGATGAACCCAAATAACTTTGCCATTTGATCAACTGTGGTTCCATCTCTGTTCCCAACACCGTGGGTGTGATCTTGAGGTCGTTTCGAAGGGCAAAGTCATTGTATTGTGGTTCGAGTTTGGTGAAGCGAATCGCAACTTGATGCGGCAGCACCCAAACATGGATTTTGGCTTCGACATCCCAAACATTGATCTTTTCTTTTTCGGTCAAGGTCTTTTCTTGTTGGTCTTTGAAATCCGGGTGAAGACGACCCAACAAGTGATCCAAGTGGCTGGTGTGCCATAAAAGAGCCGCGTCTGGGCCCTCTACGTACGGCTTGACATACTTGTCATTCCATTCTTGGATGGGCATGCCACCCGAAAACGCTTCGCGAACCACATAACGCCCAGCCATTTTCTTTGGACTTTGAAATTCTGTCTTGGCGTCCTACCACGAAAAAAAAAGGTATTTGTTTTTTTCGTGGTGTCCGTCCAAGTTTTTCGAGATTATGATTTGCTTTTTTTACTTCGCGCCCGACCTGATCGTTTTAAAAAAAAAAGCAGATGTCGAAACCCTACAAGCCTCGCAAAACCAAGACTCAACAAAAGCTTGCAAAAACACTCGCCAAACCGCTTCCAATTGCCCTCAAAAGTTTAATGCCAGAAGTCTTTTCCAAACAAGTGAATGAATGGTGGAAAGCCGAATCCAAGCGGTTTACAAACGCACTCACTTGTGCCCATCTTGAAATTTTGGCTCTCAAACAAAAGTTCATGGCTTCTGAAAAAGCCGCCTCTGACCGACATGAAGATTGTCATACAACCATCTCCGCACTGGGAAAATTAAACGAGGACTTACGCTCAATGTACAAGCAACGCCAAATTGCATTCGAGCAGAAAGATAAAGCCTTGAACCAACTCAAACTCGCATTCGAGCATAAAGAAGAAGACTTGAAACAACTCAAAGTCAAATACAGTGCGGCTTTCCAAAAGTTATTGACCATAACATCCCCTGGAGAAACTTCCCAACTCGATGATTCTGCACGCGGACAATTGTTCTTTCGCGACTTGGCGGTCTCTCAACTTGAACTCAAAAACCAAAAGATTTTGCGATTTCTCTTTGAAGGCGTGAGTCACGAAAAAAGAAACGATGATCGTGAGATCAAATCCTCTGAGCAAGATACTGCCTATGGCGAGTTGCTTCCCACGGCCTTTTACTATTCGCCGTTTAAAGAAGCCTGGCAAAATGCACGTGTGATTGTGGATTTGGGCGGTGGACAAGGGTTAGCGGCGTTTCAAATAGCCGTTGCTCGATCGTCGGATGTTGAAATACATGTGAATGAAATTGTCAAGAGCCGCTACGAACAAACTATTTTTATCAATGGCAAACTCCAATTGATGCGTGATTGGTATGATGCTTCTTCACTCCCCACGGTCGAATGCAAACCAACGCAGTTGGATCCAACCCCGTTGGATCAACAAGAAAAAGTCGATCCTCCCGTGAAACCGTCATTCAAGAAAGGAAAATACATTGCGTTTTATTATTTGGATGGATTAATGACAAAAAATCCAGAACGTGTCGACTTGTTTCTCTTCAATGTGTCCCTCCATGGTTGCGCCGCCGAGACGCATGATAAATGGACGCAATTTTTCAAACAAGCCAAAAAAGGATGTCACGTCCTTTCCTATTCCGCTTTACCGCACGTATTTCTCAAAGGAGAATGGTCTTGTATCAAGTTATCTTTGCCCACGACATGGGCGCGTCCCCATGATTTTTACTGGATGACTAAACTCTAGATTTTTTTTTTATTTCTTTTTTTTTTATTGACTACGACAATTTTCAATTTGAATAGATGTCGGAACAAGAAGCGAAATTGTTGAATCAAGAAACCAAACAAGAAAACTATGGTGCTTTAAACGCTGAACAAGCTCTAAACGCTCAAGAAGCTCTAAACACTCAACATGATACAGAAAAAGAAACGCCATTGGATTTGGTTGTCAAGGCCTTGTGTTCTGGCAATATTTTCACAAGATGCATTAAATTTCTGTTTTTTCTCATTGGTTTGCCGTTTTATTGCCTTTATCGGCTCTCGTTGCATGTCTTTTCTGTCATACATGATTGTTGTACATGTTTTTGCCGCGGATGGGGTCATTTTTGGCATGCATGTGCTACCTGTTGTCAATGGATCTGCGAAGATTTATTGGCTTGTTGTTCCACAATCGCTTATTGTGCACGTGTGTTTTGGAGATACACCCTTTATCCATGCCTTGCTGAAGTTGGGTCATGTTTCATGTGGTGTGTTGGAATCATTCTGCAACCTGTCTGTTTACAACTGGTAGAATGCTGTCGTTTCTTTTGGCAAGCGTTGAATAACATTTGTCAATGTCTGTATCGTTGGACCGTTCAACCCATCATTGATTGTATGACCCTGCTTTGCATGGAATGTTTTCAATGTTGGAGTTGGATCTGTGGATACGTGGTCATCTTTTACCAAAACATTTACGAATGTCTGGTGCAATGTTATCGTTATTGTCTTTATCCATTATACACATGCATTTGCACCATCTGCCGATGGATTTACGATTTTATCGTGGCGATTTGCACACAATGTTACCTTGGTTGGCAATGTTGTTGTCAAGGTTTTTACGATCATTGCCTGTATCCATTATGGCGAGCCTTTTACGATTGTTGGGCATGTCTTTGCACCACTTGTTATCAGTGGATTTGCATACCGATTGGCACATGCATCAGCACCATCTGCCGAGCATTTTACAATTGTTGGGCATGTCTTTGCACAACTTGTTTCCACTGGATTTGTGTACCATTGGGCCAATGTTGTCGCTGGTTGGGAAATCTCGTTGCAACTTGCTGCACATGGATCTATGATTCCATCTGTTTTCCAATTTATGATGGTATTCGTTCCGTGGTCGTTGGATGTTGGAGTCATATTTTGGTTCCCGTGGGCGAATGGATTGGAAATGTCTGTGCGACCATCGGAGCTTTTCTTTCGTCTGTATGTCGAGCCATTTCCTCGTTGAGTCGTTTATGTTGTTAAACTTTTTTACGTTTTTTCAAAGAAACAAAATGAGATTGTGCATGTTGGGTTTCGACAAGTTTTCCCAATATGCGAGACGCGTTCGGATCATAACACCCAAGTGCGTCCCAAATATGAGGAGCCAATGTCAAAATTGAAAATTTTAATTTGGATCCGATGTTGGCCCGAACAAACGCCAATACGAGACAATACTGAGCCCACAAGGAACGTCGTTTTGTGTTATGCACAAGTCGCCATTTCTTTTTGCGTTGCGAATGTGTACGTTCGCCGATATTCAGTGTTGCAATAGACAACATTTTTGATTGTTGCACAATGGGTTCCAAAGTTTGCAAAAGGGTTTGCCATTCTGAATCATTGAGGTTCTTTGCAATGTGTATATGACACCTTAAAAATGATTCCTCCAATAAAGCCTTTTGGAGTTGCTCCACAACAAGTTGGACATTGAATGTGCGAAAAGTAGCTTGGAAATTAGGCACCTTTAAAGCAAACAACTGGATAATTTCCGCATCTTTTAAATGTGCATAGCAGTGAAAATCCAAAAATCTTAAACCCCTTGGGATGATTTTGAGTGGCTCGATTTCCACGGTGTTGATGGTAGAATATCGAGTTATTAACGCTGTGATGTTGTTGGGGATGATATATCCGCTCCTTTTTATTAACAATGTAGTCTATTTCCAAAAAACATATTTCAGGGCAAAAAAAGAGAAAAAATAAATCACTTACCAAATGTTTTGGATAGATATCCAACATAACAGGAAAGGCCATGTGTGCGATATGCGAGTGATAAAATGTCTCTTGGAGTTCCTGTGGAACTTTCATTTGACCGAATTTACCTTGAGATGTATCCACATGAAAGATCGATAACTTGTCCATTCTGTGAGCTACTGCCTTTAAAATTTCACGACATAGTTTTTTTGTATATTTTCCGTTTGTATTGACATTCAACGTTATTCCACAAAGTTTTGGCAGAGAATCTTTCTGGCTTAGCAAGTCACAAATATCATGTATCTGTGGTTTATTTCCTGCTAAGGCCACATGTTCAAGCCGTTTCATGGTGAACAAAATAGTTTGATAGGTTTGTTGCGTTGTACCGCGTAACAGATTGAGACGTTCAAGTTGCGGACACAATCCAAGAATGCTTAACAATGTCGTTGGATGGATGTGATCAAAATGAAGTTCAATCAATTGGGAGTAATGGGGAATTTCTTTAAATTCTGAAATCGATAAATGCTCGGTTTTATCTAGAATCCTGAGTTGTGTGACCAAAGGTTCGATCAATGCCTTTAAACTTTGATGCAAAGTTTTCGTGCAGCATCTTTCCCATGTTTTTGTTTCTGGATGTGATCGAATACAACATCTTTGTCCCAAAAATACAAGTCCATTCGGATATTCTTTTGCCATCTATTGATGAAATGGAATCAGAATGAAACAAAAACAGAAAGAACAAAAAAATTAGGAATACATTGCTTTTTCCAAGGGATCAACATGCACATCAGCTCCTCCAGGACGAGTGAAATTATTCATCATAGCGGAATATTGAGTTTTCAAATGCTTGTGTTTTTTGGAAATCTTCATATTTTGTGAAGCTTGTTGATGTAAACTCATCACTTGTTGTGTGATTTGCGATTTGATTTCTGCAGATTCGATATTTTTGCCCTGTCCTCGAATTTTTTTCAATGTATTTTTCAATTGTGACTGCAATTGCATCGCACGAGGATTCCGTTTGGCTTTTTCATCGTTGAGGACGGCTAATCCACTGTCTTCTTCTTGATCATTGTTCTTGAAAAATAAATTGTACTGATCTTTATTCATCGCCATCTGTTGTTTTTCTGTAAAAAACCGCGAAAGCTCAGCGGTGTGAAATTTATGCTCGGTCTCGTCAATTTTATTGCGATTGGTCTTTGCTTTTTGTTTTTTCTTGTTTTTGCTCAATTGAATACCATCTAAACCATAATAGGGTTTAATCGGTATTGAATTGGGAAATACCAAGTCTTTTAACTCGAGATCACCATCATCATCGTCATCATCTTTTTTCACATTTTTTTCAGAACCAAACAACGACAACAGAGAAGGAGCAGCAGCCGCAGCCGTTGTTGTTGTTGCAAGCGCTGAAGGTTTCTTTTTCTTTTTCTTTTTCTTCTTTTTGTCTGTGTTGTTGCTACTTGCAGCAACCGTTGTTTGAGGTACAGGAGGAGTTGACGGTAGTATTGCTGGTGCCGCAGAATTCATCCTAAGAACAAATTATAAACGTTCAGCAAGAGGATAATTATTCCAAGAAGGTCCGCAATCGGATCGTTGTGTATCGGGTTGATGAGGAACCCAATACTGAGAAAACAAAATGGGCAGATTGAGGTGAGCTTGTCTGAATGTAATCCCTTTAAATGAACGCTCTCTTAACTGCATAATCCAAGTATCCACTCCCACATCGATGGGTTTTGGAGTTTTTTCTAGGATTGCCACCAATTTTGCTGCACTCTCACGTGTCGGGATAATGTATCCAAACATCCCGCCAATATAAAATGGAGGTGGACCTTCAATCATCAAACGACTCGAAACATTCAACATGGCCTGCATGCGTTCCTGAATGGGCATATGATAGCCGATCCAAATCAAGTCCCATTGTTTGCTTTCGGGTAAAGCCGCGACAAGGGTTTCGAGGGTTGATTTGTATATAGGCGAAGGGATCATGTCGTCTTCGCTGTATTTGATGCAACACTGGGTTTTTTGGTTGGCATGACATCGCCACATAGCATCATGAGATTCGGATGCTCCTCGCGCTCCATAAGAAAGTTTGTTCGAATACAGCGTATCCAGTTTAACTTTAAGATCCGGATCCTTCCATCCTAAACGATAGTTGAGCGCGGGGAAAGGTGTAAGTTCTTTTTCCCATTCAATTCGTTTCATCATGGAACTGCGATACCATCGCACAGGATCCGTCAAAGTCAACATCCAAGATTGAAATCTTTTTTCTTGGTGTAAAAAAGAATGAATGTCCAATATGATGTTTTCCGGCAAAAATTCCAGATGTAATTTTATTTCCTCTTTTATTATTGGTCGTATCGGTTGTTGTTTTAAAATCATGGCTGCTCGTAAATGACGATTCATTGCATCAATTGGAGACAAAGACGAGGTGGATGATGATAAATCGGCAAATGTTTTGGCGAAAACCTGTTGTTTTTGTTTTTGCAACTTTTGTAAACACGGATGAAGATATTTCAGATCCATATCGCTGTCCATGACTGAAAATAAATCCAACAACCATTCCCACGCAACCTGAATAAAAAGTTTTTGTTGGGTTGGAAGAAGGTTTTCAACGGAAGGGATGGCTATAAGTTGCTCAACACTTGCCGCCAAGTCATTATCATCATCATGGCGTTGTGTAATATTATCATTTATTTGGTGCATACCATAACAAAAAGCAAGACAACCCTTCCACGGAACATGATTGTTGCGATAAGTCATCAACTGACGACGCAACGTTTCAAGAATACTCATTTTCGTTGTGGGTGTTGTCATCTAAAAAAAAAGGAAAAAATTAAGATAATTTCTTTATAGGGGCCAAGATGAGAGATGACCACCAAAGTAGATTTTCAACTCTCAGACTGTGAATCCGATATCCCTTTATACTGATCAAAACTGAGTAGTAGCAATCTGATTTAGTGATCCTCTCTCATCACGGCCCCTTTGTTGTACCGAAAGCGGGGGGTTTACGAACAGAAAAACACGCAACAATTGTATTGTGACGTTGTGGATTCGATTTTTGAATAAATCGTGATACTGACGATTGCAAACAAACTTGACTGGGTAACAATGATTTGCTTTGCTTCAAAGCCGCCGGTGGTGCTGAAGGCGAAGGTTGTGGATAATGTTGCATAATTTGGGTGAGATGAAGATGTGATTTGGGGGATTGTTGAATGGCGGCAAAACATGTATCTTTTTTCTCAAGATTGGCGGTTGCTGCCGCCGTGAGGATGGGAGCGAAAGGGCGCGATGGTGGTGGTTGTGGTGGTGATAGTGGTGGTGGGGGTCTTTTTTGTTTTGTTGGAGGAGGAGGATGAGGAGGATTGGTGTGTTGTTTTACGGGAGGCACTTGTTTATTGGCGCGTGGGGTGCGTTCTTGTTCTTCCATGCGAATCTTTTTAAAAGTTCCAGCTTTGGCATCCAATAAAAATTGATTCACTTGTTTCCCTGCATTAAACATTTTTGTTGGGTTTGGAAAATGTTACAAAGCGAGTCAAGAACTTATTTTTTGACTCTAGTTTTCGGATTGAGAGAGAGAGAGGGCAGAGGCAAAAAAAAATTCTTTCACTGTGCAAGAGAGCAAAGAAACGGTGAAATGGATAAGAGAAAAAGAGTCGAACCAGACACACATATACCATTGGGTAGGTGGTATAAGCAGGATTTTGGATGGATCAAAACGGAGTACCAGCCATCGCAGCAGATGATCGAAGTAATCTGTTGCTTTGGATCATGATTGTAATTTGTGTGATTGTGGGCACGATTTTTACCTTGTGGTATGTCATTGAAAGCGGAAAATCGGGACCCACAGGCGACACCGGAAATCAAGGTGTTGTTGGTCCTCAAGGCAAACAAGGACATCAAGGTGCAGAAGGAGCAACCGGTGAGAGTGGTGCAACCGGTGATCCTGGCCCGACAGGCCAAGTTGGACCAACAGGAGGTGGAACAGGACCAACCGGTCCAACGGGAGCGAGAGGCAATACAGGTTTTACTGGCGCTTCTGGCCCAACCGGCAAAGATGAACCTACCGGGGCGACAGGATTTACGGGACATCGAGGCGTAACCGGCGCGACAGGGATGACGGGACACCAAGGTCCAATAGGAATGACTGGATTTACCGGCCCATCTTATCCACAACAGTGGGCATTGATGTACAATACATCACTACAATCCGCAGTTATCGATGGAAATGTGGGTACAGGAACTCTTTATTTACAATTCCCAAACATTGCGGCACAATCTCCCACTGGATGGAATACCAAATTTACAATTGGTTTGGGGAGCAACAATGAAACGGAAATTAACGTGTTAGACGAGGGTGCTGGCTCGGATGGGTTTTTCACAGTTGAAGCGGGTGTGAGTTTGGAAGTTTTTACACCCTTTGTGGATCCGTTTATACAAAACATTCGCACGTATCTTCATCAAAATTTGGCGCCTACTCGAGAGTACATGGTGCAAGAAACATTTTCTGTAGATTATCCAAATCCGCAAACTGATTTGAAAACCTATCATACACTCAGTTTCTTGTGGCCATTTGTCGCTACCGAACGGTTTTCAATTCGGAGCGATTGCCTCGCCGTGCCGGGTGTGGTACCATCCTTTACTCTAAGAGCGACCAACGATGTGAACGTTTCGGCCTGGTTATACGTGGCGTGGAACGCAATTGCTGTCATTATTCTGGATCCTCTCACCGACCGTAAACACATCAGCATGGAATCCAAAGATACACGAATTGGCAGCGCGCGTTTTCGTGACAAGAAAAAACGCAACAACCATAATCACAAACAACATTATCAACATCCACAACGCGCATTACTTTTGCCTCCACACCCCGACACGGTTATTGTCCCCTCTTGGCAATTAAATGAACGTAAAACAACACAGAAATGTCCTCAAGTGGCCATTCAAGTCTTGGAACCACAACAAAAACAACCCGAACCACAAAAAATCAAACCTTTTACGTTTTCCTCCTCTACACTTTCTAGTCGCGCTTCTTCCTCTGTTTCTGTTAAATCGACCCCAACTGTTTTCAAAAAATAATATTTCTCTTTTTTTTTCATATGGGCGCCAGAGTCTCCAACAACGTTTACATATGAATAGATGGGTCTAGGGGTTTCATTCGCTCCGCCTCCGAATTCTCAGGCGGTTGCACGGGCGAGCCAACCCTCCTCTTTTTGTAACCATGAAGGGCCATTTTATAAGAAACTCGAAACCATTCTAAACAAGGATACGGTTAAACCGAATCATGATGCCCTCATTTTTCAAGGCAAGAAGCCTTTACAACATTTGCAAGTATGTCGACATCTACCACAGGATATTTCTTGCACGGGAAGAAAAATGTTTGTGTTATTGGAATTAACCTATGGATTTGAATCTCGCGGTCGTTGGATCGTTCCCCAACTTAAAACGCTTTTGTTACACGCTTTAAAAGAAGCAGAACCCCAAAAGTACAAAAAATTACTACCTTTTTTCTCCAGTTTCTACACAATTCCAATTCCACCCAACTCCATCTTGCTGAGTGGTTTGGAAAATTGGATTGGCTCAATTTCTATCTTGGGACAAGAATTCCAAGATCGTCCATGGCCACATTTCAAGCGTTGGTGGGCCACCCAAACCTATTTACCGCTTCCATTACAAAAAATAGTTTGTTTATATTTGTTGGGGCCGGAACATGTGTGTAATCCATTGTATGCGTGGGACCTACTCGAACATAAATGTTAAGAGAGAGAGTCTAGACAATGGAAGATCCATCCAACGAGGTATTTTCTCTCCAAAACGATCTCCCAGAAGAATGGACATTGATTGTCCTTTTAATTGTTGGTATCTACTTGATTGTTATGGCTTTTGTGATCACCGCGATGGATGAATCTAATAATAAGACGACGTTGGACAACAATATGTCTACTCAAAAAAACGATACTACCAGTATCCCTCAATTGTTTGGGATAAGCACGGCCTTGTTTGTTCTCTTGATTTTTGTGGGCGCCATTGTCATCTTGGCGATCATCTTTTTGGCGATTCGAATCACGGAACAAAAAGTCTTGTTTGTACCTCACAAAACACAAATGTATAGAAAAATTGGTGGAAACTGGATTCAACTTAGATCGGGTGGTGGATTGCTCCACTGTACACCTCATGCAAACCCCAACAGTCGCCCGTTATTGTTTTTGCACGGCAACACCGGTAATTTGGACTTGTACGAAGCCGCACTCAAACGATGTGCTCGCTTGGGTTACAACATGTATGCTTTGGAATATGCCGGGTATGGATTAGCGGCGGGCAACGAAAAAGTCATTCCCAATTGCGACAGCGTGTTGCAAGATGTTTTGGAATCCTGGAATGTTTGTGGTTCTGAACACGCGATTATCATGGGATTTTCATTGGGGGGTGCTATCCTTGGCAAAACATACGACC